>LWDU01038128.1_pt2 | contig 29566 bp, 21 predicted proteins | sample 727161 | NCBI WGS metagenome assembly LWDU01 (sample SAMN04566230, study PRJNA314399) | hydrothermal vent metagenome | isolation source: deep sea hydrothermal plume seawater | place: Mexico: Gulf of California, Guaymas Basin | collected 2004-07-11
GGTTCGGGATCTTGGGAGAACATTGGCAGTTCGGTAATAATCAGTAGCGTAGGAGAAGATAAAACCGTTCCTCTAGAGGGGGATGCGTTTGAAGCGCTTAATGGTTTTGTAGGGGGAGAGTCTGTAGAGATTCGCGCGACATTGATCGATACAGCCGGAAACATCACAGCGGGAACCTCTAGCACTACTCAGGTTTTAATTTCTGAATCAGGACAATCCCATTCTGCGGAATCAAATGTTGTAGAGGTAAATACACTTTCACAATTGGCTGCTACTCAAATTGCAATCTCTACTCAACCAACCGAAGGCCCGGGCGCCGATGTGTTTCCAATTGTCCCCGTCATTAGTTTTAATGATAGCTTCGGAGTGCGGACAGATTTAAGTGCCACGGTTACTGCGAGCATCAAGAGTGGCACCGGAAATTCAAACGCTGCCTTGATCGGGACCACAAGCGTAAGCGCAGTCTCTGGCGTGGCAGAGTTTACCGACCTAGGGATTGACTTGGCTGGGACCGATTATGTGTTAACTTTTGAAAGCTCAGGTTTTGCTTCTGTGGATTCAGCTGCTTTTGATGTAACCGATCCTTTGCCGTATCAAATTCTGTTTCTTGAAGAACCTTCTGGTGGCTTCAATAAGAACTACCCGTCAGTAGCGAACAAAGTTCGCATAGCAGACAAGCAGGGAGTCACGGTCGCGGGCGCTACAAATGAGATCACCCTCTCAATTAAAAGTGGGACAGGCACTGCAGGGGCTGCCTTGTCTGGAACCACAGTGGTTACGGCTAGTGGAGGTTTGGCCACCTTTAACCAGGTGGCGGTTGATTCAGGAGGTACGAATTATCAGTTGATGGCCAGCAGTTCCGGATTGAACAGCGCAACCACTTCTGCCTTCAACATCGTAGCCCCTACAACGAGTTCCGGAGGTGATTATCCATCAAACACCGCTGCCACCATAACAACCATTAACGCCCCTCTGTCTGCCCTGAACGCAGATGGCACGATTGGGATTACTTCAACATCGAGATTCCCTGACACCACCCCGACTTTAATCACCCCAGAACAAGCCCCGCGTGGCGCTGACCCCGGACGCTTTGCACCTGGCCATGAACCAGTGGCAACAGACCAATCTCTTACCACACCACCGGATACATCTCTGAACATCTCGCTTGATGTCACTGACCCGAAACAGTTGGGGTTAACGCTGGCCATCACCGATTTCCCTGATCATGGGCGGATTGACAGCCTGATTTACAAGGCGGTCTCAGACCATTCGGAAGCCTACTTCCCGCTGGGGATTGAGTTTGGGGATGAAATCACGCTGGGAACAGGAGGGCGCCGGTTGACCGACTTCCAATTCGAGGTCTGGTCGCTGTTTCAGTCAAGTGACACCCCCAAGGTGGTGTTTAAGATCTACAAGAACGATGGTGCGTCCATCCAGGGTTTGCTTCCATCGGGCACAACAGCAAAATCTGACCAGAAGTATCCAGGCACAGTGATCTTTGAGAGTGACGCCGTTTCATTGAGTGGAGGCTTTCAAACGGTTGATATACAGGACATCGACATTGATGTGCCGGACAAATTCACCTGGGTGGTCAAGTTCACCGGGATGACCGGGATGTCGGACAGCCGAGCGGGCTTGCTGATAGCGGCCGACCCAGTGACAGGAGAGAGCTACGGGGATTTCTGGGAGAAGCTCAACGGGGAATGGCTCCTGTACCAGGTGAGCAGTGACCCAAGCTTGGAGAGCCATTTCAGTGCCGTGGTGCATGGATACGACAACACAAGCACTTCGCTGACCTACGTGCCCGATTCGGGATATACAGGCACTGACAGTTTCAGCTACAAGGTCACCGACTGGTATAACTTCAGCGACACAGCAACGGTGACTTTGCAAATTAACGCTGCGCAGGGTGGTAACAACAGCGGAGGGTTATTTGCTCGGCCGAATCCAGTATCGCCACTCGCAAGGCCCATTTTATTTGAGTTCGCTGGTGAACCCTTTGCGTTTAGCTTATTTACTGAGGAAGGAAAGAATTACAGGGTTGAAAGTTCACCTGACATGATCGAGTGGTACGCGGCTAAATCCATAAGAGGCACAGGCCAAAAGGTGCGGTTCATTGAGAGCAGGGGATTTCTGCCTCAAGAACAATTCTACCGAGTCAGGATTCAAGAATAAATCGAGTGCCCCTTTGCTAGATTTTGTAAGAGCAGAAACCCATACATACCTGAAGCCCCTACTCAAATCGCTGACCCCCGCCCCCCTTATCAAGGGATTAGGAGCGCCAGCAACGATCAGGTGCATTTAGTGTAACCCTAAAATGTAACCCTCCCCCTAGAAATTGGGATGATTAGAGATGACAGGAGATGAGGCTTGAAAGAGGGTTAACCTTGGAAACAAAGGTCAAGATGAGAAAGGATGACTCAGGATAATTCCTATAAATAATGGTAATTTTAGTTTCATTCCCCTTCAGCTTTCAATTCTTCACCCGTCTTGGCTCCCCGCTCAAGCCAGGCGAGTAGGTCCAGGATCTCTTCCTTATCAAGCAGATTTAGCAGTCCGGGTGGCATCAGCGAAACTTCTGAATGTTCCCGGTTGATGATATTCTCCTTCGCGATGCGGGTGATTTTGTCCGGGTGCAGCGGATCCTCCGCGAGTTGCAGGTTGGATGCGCGATAGTCGAGGTTGGGAATGATCTGTCCCGCGAGTTGGCGCCCGTCCCGGAGGTTCAGCAGGACGGTCTGGTAATTCTCCGCGATTGTCCTGGACGGCAACAGGATTTCGCCGAGCAATGTGTCACGGCTGAAACGGCTGGCCACACGGGTTAGGTCCGGTCCGATGGGGTAACCTTCCTGACCGTAGCGATGACAGCGGCTGCAGAGTGCGATCGAAAACATCCTTCGACCATTGGCTAGGTTGCGTTCTGAGGCATCGAATCCCAGCTTGCCTTCAAAGTCGCTTACCTTCCATTGGTGGACCTGTCCTCGCCCAGTCAAGTCGGGCATTGGGGGCAGCAAGGGTTTTTGGGAGATGAATCCTGCGTACTGTTTTTTTTCTTCCGCGGTCAGCGTCTCCAATGCCTCGCGACGGATATTCTTAAACGCCAGCGGCAACCCGCGTCCGCCCAGGAAAGTTTCATAGGTGCCAAGGATGCGAAAGAACGTCCGTCGCAAATCGGGTGTCCAGCCGTCTCTGGCATGGCGCAAGTGGTACAGGTAAAACAGGCCATCCTGTTGATCAATATCGGCATCGAGCAACGCAATGGTTTGAGGCACCGCGGTATGGGGTGTCAGCTTGATGAGCAGGGGGGCAAGGGCCCGGTTGATTGCAGAGGAACCATTTGGAAAATGCTGGGTCAGCATAGCCAGGACAAGATCACGCCCGTCTGCGGGGAATTCGTGACGCTCCATGGAACGGCGAATGAGGTCAATGAACGCAAGCTGTCTCGTCAGCGGTAGATTGTTCCAGTGCTTGTAGTTATAGAGGATGCCCTGTTTCGCTGCGGGATCATCCAATCCCAGCAGCGAGAATAATTGCTCGCTCGTGGCAGCGTTAGTCATGGCTGTCAATTGCTCAAGGTCATATCCGGTTTTCGTTGTGGCATTTTTCTTCTCGATTCCTGAAAGAAGCCTAGCCAACCGGTCCGGGTTATGTTCGCTCGCAATTCTCCATGCTTGCCGGATCCGGGGATCGGATAGCCCCTTAGTCCGGGTGTATTGCGCCTTGCGATGAAATGATTCCGCCAGCCTGCGTTGTTGCCGGTATTCATGAGCCAGTCTGTTGCGGTGTTTCTCCTGCGGGCTAAGCTCGCGAGACTGCACTTTGGGACCGGTGTAACTCACGCGATAAAGCCCACTCTGAGTCTTACGCCCACCGGTGACAAAATACATCGCACCATCCGGTCCGAAGCCCAGATCGGTGACATTGAGTGGTTGGCCTCGCAGAAAAACCTCCGTTGCGCCCATGTAACTGGACCCACGCGGGATTAGGTGTACGGCGAGGATGCGTCCATAGGTCCAGTCAAGGAGATAGAATGCCTGTTGGTAATCGACGGGGAAATGGCTTCTGGTTCCGAATTTCACCCCGGTGGGTGAGCCTTTGCCGATATCGATTGAGGCTTGGGTGTTGTCGGGATGATCCGGGAAATATGGTGGCCAGCTTCCGCTCACGGCTCGCCAGCCAAAGTCCGCTCCACTTGTCAGGTGCTTGACCTGCGTGGGGCGATACCATGGGGTTCCCATGTCGAATTCCGCGTCGGCATCATAAGTGAACGCCTCGCCATCCGTGTTGAAGTCGAGGCCGTAGGGATTGCGGAGTCCGCCACAGAAGATTTCCCGGTTAGTTCCGTCAGGATCCATGCGGATGACATGACCCTCGTTTTCACGGAACGGATCAAATTTTCGGCGCAATGGGGAAGTGCGATCCGACATGCCCTTCGGAAGGTGAACTGAGTCGCCGTGGATGGCGTAGATTTTTTGGTCCGACCCCAGCGCAAGGTCATTGCGCCCGTGGCCACCTCCACCCTTGCTGGCGTGGAGAAGTTTTTTATGGTCAAAAACGCCGTCTCCATTTGTGTCGCGAAGTCGATAAAGCGCGTTGGAATTATTGGCATTCACATAGAGGCTTCCATGTGCGTAAAGCAGGCCGCGACATTCCTTCAGGTCATCATTAATGATTTCTGTCCGTAAAACTTTCCTAGAATCCTCCGACAGCGTATAGCGGATCAGCCCTTTGTCCTCCCGTGCCAAGGTCAATCGCCCCTGGGGATCAAAGGCCATGCTCACCCAGGAACCCTCGTTCTTTCCCGCCGAGCGGAGCAACTCGGCTCTGTAGTTGGGCAATAGCTGGAAGGTCGCGGGATCTGTAGCCTCTCCAAGATTGCTTGCTCGCTTCCACTGTGTGTAGTCGTCGCTCTCTCCGATGATCAGCGGCGGCAACGCCCACCATTTTTCCTGGCCGAGGTCGCCACTCGCTATGACCCTGGCTTCAGGTGTTGGCGTCTGCCATTGGGATGAAGTGGCGACAGTCCTCTTCCCTCCATGCCTGTCGATGAGGTCAAGCTGAAGGGCAACAGCCGGGGCGCCGCCCGTGGTCTTGCCCATGAGCCGTATCTCGTTGACCCCGGAAAGTAGCAATGGCAAGGCATCCAGCTTCAGGACCGGCTCGAACGCCTCGGCAATTCCTGCCTGCTGCCCGTTGATGGTGAGCTTTACGTTCGCAAAATCCGTCACCAAACGAAGATGCGCGGATTGAAAACTAGCAGGATCCGCATCAAAATTGTGATAGAAAACAACCCCCTCAGCGGTTGCAGGACTGTCAATCCAGATCCAATCCGGCAACCCAAAAACTGGGGGTTTGATGAAGCCCAGGAACAGGGCCAAGACAACGACTCGCGCGGGCATGAATCCCAGTATAGGTATTTAAAGACAATCGGCAAACCCCAAAACGAAGGGTCCCACCATACCTCTTACTTCAAGGCGGAGAAAACTCGGAACAAAGAACTTTCGTGATTGTGAGATCTGGGGCATTGGTCTGTCCGAAAATAATGAGGATGCCTACAATCCGGACAAATGGATGGGGTTAAATCTACTCGAAAAAGTTCACACAGATCTCCGAACCCATATGAGTACTGTAAAGGATAATTACGGATGATTTTTTACTATTACGTATTTCACCTTTGCTAGATTTTGTAAGAGCAGAAACCCATACATACCTGAAGCCCCTACTCAAATCGCTGACCCCCGCCCCCCTCATCAAGGGATTAGGAGCGCCAGCAACGATCAGGTGCATTTAGTGTAACCCTAAAATGTAACCCTCCCCCTAGAAATTGAGATAATTAGAGATGACAAGAGATGAGGCTTGAAAGAGGGTTAAGCTTGGAAACAAAGGTCAAGATGAGAATGGATGACTCAGGATAATTCCTGAAAATAAGGATAATTTGAGTTATGAGTCCTCTGCTCTACCACTGAGCTACTCTGGCACCCTGAAGGGAATCCGCCCGAAATGAGCGGACGGAGAGATGAGCAAAAACTATCATCACAGGCAAGCTCTTTCCGAATTATCACCGCTGCTGGTTGGGCGGCGGTCATTCCCTCGTTTACCCGCTCTAGTTGACAACCGGGGGCTTCCCGGTAAAAACTACGTACGAGAAGATTCCGGGAACGCGCTTCGCCGAACAGGCTGAGCCACTCGCTCTCAATCCGAAATATATTGAAATGAATTTTTTCAAATCTACATTTTTACCGCTGCTTGCCGCAGTTTCTGTGATCGGGGCGGATCACCACTTGCCGGGTGTTGTCCGCGTGCAGTTGCTGGGCCAGCATCTCTCGGTTGAGGCGTGGCTTCCCGGCAATGGCTCCACACAAATACTGCAACGCCAACCTCATGAGAGCTTAGTCGAGGGAAGGCGTTTCACGCCAGATTGGGATTTTGCCGATGGGATTGCGACGACAACTATCAAGCGACTCGACGGCGGACGCGACAATGCCTTTGCCCGTTTTCAACTCATCGGTGGGGCGAGCGGCAAGCCGCTTGGCCAAGCGTGCTGGGTTGGCAACATCGAGTCCGGCGCCCGGCGCACGTTTGCGTTCCCAAAGGCCAAGGGCATCAAGGGGCTGCAATGCATCGAGGATATCGACGACGCGCTGCACTTGGGGGTCAAGCAAGCTGCGTTGAATGTCACACTCGACCAGTTGGTGGACTGGCGCGCCGACTCCGGCCAATTCTCCCGGCAGGTTGATGGCAAGACAGTGTGCTTTCATGCGGGCTACGTCGCGCACATTGACTCGCAACTGAAGCGCCTCACGGATGCCGGCGTCGTCAACTCGCTGATCATTTACAATCGCATCCCGGGGACGCGTGACGGGAGTCCGCTGGTGCATCCCGGCACCGACTTGGCCAAGTCGCCGTTCCGTGTGGGCGCGTTCAACCTCGCCACAGCGGAGGGCGTGCGGGTGTATCGAGCCGCGATCGAATTTCTCGCAGACCGCTACTCCGATCCCAAGAGCGGGCACGGCTTGGCCAAGCGCTTCATTATCGGCAACGAAGTGCAGTCGCATTGGCATTGGTATAATTTGGGCGAGATGCCCCAGAGACAGGTTGTCAATGAATACCACAGGGCATTGCGGGTGGCCCACTTGGCCGCGCACAGCATTCACCCCGGCATTCAACTGTACGTCTCGCTGGATCACCATTGGTCGGCGCAAATGGGCAACAACCCGCTGCTAAGCATGTCGGGGAAATATTTTCTCGAGACGCTGAATGCGATTGCCAAGGCCGAAGGGGATTTCGATTGGCACGTTGCGTTTCACCCGTACCCTGAAAATCTTTTCAACCCAAGAACCTGGGAGGATGCCACTGCAACCGCGTCGTTCGACTCGAAGAAAATCACCTTCAAAAACATTGAAATGCTCCCGGCGTTTCTGCGCCAACCAAGATTCCTGCACAACGGCAAGGCGCGGCGAGTCATCCTGTCCGAACAAGGATTCCACTCAGCCGGCGGCAAAAAGGGCGAACGCGACCAAGCGGCAGCTTACGCCTATTCGTACTACCGCGTGCAGCAGACCGAGGGGATTGACGCCTTCATCCTGCACCGGCACGTCGACCACCCGGGGGAAGGCGGCCTACGCCTTGGCCTGCGAAGCAGTCGCGACGGCGGAGTGCGGCCAATCTACAACGTGTTCCGCCAAGCCGACACCGCCGCTTGGCCGGAGGTATTCAAGTTCGCCCTCCCCATCATCGGCGTGAAGAGTTGGTCGGAGATACTGCCCATTCGGCAGCCTCAAAAGGAGTGACCACACACCGGCAATTGACAGGATTTGATTCTGCCTTACAGTGCGTTGCCTTTTATGAGAGAGGATTTGCATGTTGCTGTTGTTGGGGCCACGGGGGCGGTGGGCATCGAGATGCTCAAGACACTCGAGAAGCGCAATTTCCCGGTGGGCAAACTGTCGCCGCTCGCCTCGGCGCGCTCGGCCGGCAAAACCCTTTCGTTCCGAGGTGAGGATGTCGCCGTACAGGAATTGACCCGGGATTCGTTCGACGGGGTGGACATCGCGCTGTTCAGCGCCGGTGGCGGAATCTCCAATGAGTTCGCTCCGACTGCGGTTGAGGCCGGCGCAGTGGTTGTCGATAATTCCAGCGCGTTTCGGATGGACGACTCGGTGCCGTTGGTCGTGCCGGAGATTAACGCCGCCGATGTTGCCAAGCACAACGGCATTATCGCCAACCCAAACTGCTCCACGATCGTTACTGTCATGGCGTTGTATCCGCTGCACCAGGCGTTCGGCGTTAAGCGGATGTTTGCCTCCACGTATCAGGCGGTGTCCGGCTCGGGTGCGATGGGCATTGCAGAACTTGAGCGGCAAGTCGGCGAGATTGCCGAGGGCGACCCAGTGAGCCGAAAAGTTTACCCACACCAGATCGCGTTTAATGTGTTGCCGCACGTCGATGTGTTTCTCGACAACGGTTACACGAGGGAAGAAATGAAGATGGTTCACGAGTCGCGCAAGATCATGGGGTTGCCGGATTTTCAGGCGAGCGTGACGTGTGTGCGGGTGCCAGTGTACCGCGCCCACTCGATCGCCGTTAGTGCGGAGTTCGAAAAACCGGTGTCAGTCGAGCATGCCCGCGAGGCGATCAACGCAGCGCCGGGGATCGACTTGAATGACAACGTCGCCACCAACGGCTACCCGTTGCCGCTTGAGTTGGCCGGACAGGACAACTGCCAAGCCGGCCGTATCCGCGTCGATTGCGCGATGGAGAACGGCTTGAGCTTCTGGGTCGCGGGGGATCAGTTACTGAAGGGCGCGGCGCTCAACACCGTGCAAATCGCCGAGGAAGTCGCCAACCTTTAGTCCGTGAAGTTGAAGCCGTTCTGGTCGAGCATCTTCAAAGCCTGCTTGTTCACCGAATCGCGAAACCAACGATAAACCCCAAACGCCATCGCCTCGTCGATTCCGTCGATTTCCTGAAGCCGTTTCGGCTTGGTTTCCTGCAGCGAGTCGATGCTGCCGATCTCTTCGATCAAGCGCTTGGCCATGCTCGCGCTCACTCCCGGCAAACGCAGACCGTGCAGCAGTGCGCTTGGTTTCGGCGACTTGCTGGCTTCCATTTGTCGCTGAATCTCGTCCAGTTGATCGGCAGAAACACCCTCAATCCGCGCCCAGTCGCCGGGGGAAAGGCCGTACAGTTCGCCGGGGTGCAGCACGAGTCGCAGCTTGGCCAGTTGTTCCGCTTCCGGTTGGCCAAGCCCTGGGATGTTGAGGGCTTCCGGCGAGCACCAGCGGGTGATCCATTCAGTGACTTTGAGAGGGCAATCCAAGTTTGGGCAAGCGTCATCGATGATGACCGAGGCACACTCGGGGCACTTCGGCCCGCCTGGCTCTTTGAAAAAATTGGCGACAGCTTGAAACGGCAAAAACATGCGGCGCTCAGTCGTGTTCGTGTTCGTCGAACCCATCGCCGGGTTCGGTGTATTCGATCTTGGCGGTTTTCTTCAACGCATCGACCAGTTCCTCCAGCTTGGCATCGTGCCTTTGAGCTGTCAGTTCCGACTCGATCTCCGAACGAACCGACTCAAACGGCTTGGGCTGGCCGGCTTTGCGTCCGGTGACCTTGGCCAAGTGGAAGCCGTTCTGCGTGCAGAACACCGGGCTGATCTCGCCCTCCTTCATTGAGAACGTGACCACCTCGAACTCGTCCATCAACTCGCCGCGCTTGAAGAAACCGAGGTCGATTTCCTCCTCCGGCTTGTCGGAGTGCTGCTTGGCGGCTTCAGCGAAACTGGCTCCGTCGACGAGCTGTTGCCGCACCTCGCACAGCGCCTTGAAAATCGCCTCGCGCTTTTCGACTTCGCGGATCGACTTGAAAATGTGAGAGGCGCGGACCTCGTCCTCATCGCTGAATTGATCGAGGTTGCTGTCGTAAAACTGGCGGCATTCGGCTTCGTTCGGCACCGGGAGTGCCTTGCAGGCATCGGCGCGCAGGGTCTCTACCTGCAGGTTGAGGCTGAGGTCGCGCCGAATCAATTCGTCCTGCTCCGGCGACAAGCCGGCGCTGGCATAGAACTGGTCGCCGCCACCGTGCTCCTCCTTGAGTTTGTCATACGCCTCGCTGACATCCTCCGTTTTCGGCGTGGGAATTATCCGTTGCGCCTCCTGCGTCAGCAGCGCCCGGAATGTGATGTTGTCGCGCGCGTAGCCGCGAAACTCACCGTCACGCTCGCAGCAGGACATTGAACCCAAGCTTTCGTAATGGGCCTTGATCGCGGAGAATTCCTGGTCGATGACAGCGTCGTCGATTGTCTGACCGTTGATAACCAATGGCATGCCGCATCTTCCGCCGCGAGCGCCGCCTTGGCAATGGCGATTTGCCCGGCGCAACCCAAATGAACTTGACCCGGCTTGGCTTCTCGCTAATTGAATAGCAGTCTTGGTTGGGCACTGCGCCTGCAGGCCAAGCGACAGACGGAATGAACACAGACGACTCATCTCAATTTAACCGACGCGATTTCCTCAACAGCTCCGCCTCTGGCCTGGCCGTGGCGATGGCGGGTGGCGCGGTGCTGGAATTGACGCCGCAAGCGCTTGGCCAAGCGGAAGTTGCCCCGAAAAACGACAACACACCGCCGGTTAACATCGGAATGATCGGGTGCGGCGTCTGGGGGAGGGAGTTGCTCAAGACGCTGGCGGCGATTCCCAATGCGCCGGTCGTCGCCGTGAGCGACACGTATCCGGCTTATTTGCGGCGAGGCCTCCGCGGAGCACCCAAGGCCAAGGGGTACCGGTCTCACACCGAGTTGCTTGCGGATGAAAATGTGCAGGCCGTCGTGGTTGCCACGCCAACGCATCTGCACCGGGAGGTCGCGCTTGCCTCACTCGAGGCAGGGAAACATGTGTACTGCGAAGCGCCGATGGCCCACGACATTGACGATGCCCGCGCAATCGCCAAGGCAGCGCTGGGTATGCCCAAGCTTAATTTTCAGGTTGGCCTGCAAACGCGATCCGATCCGCAGCGGCATTTCCTGATCGATTTCGTGCGCACCGGCGCGATGGGCAAAAACGCCTTGGCCAAGGGGCAGTGGCACAAGAAAACAAGCTGGCGCCGCGTCTCGCCTAACGCCGCCCGGCAGAAGGAACTCAACTGGCGGCTCGACCGTAAGTTATCGCTTGGCCTTATCGGCGAGATCGGCGTGCACCAGCTCGATGCGCTTGGCTGGTTTATGAATGAGCGACCGGTATCGGTGACCGGTTTTGGCTCAATCATCCAGTGGGACGACGGCCGCAATGTGCCGGACACGATTCAGACCGTGTTCGACTATCCAAGCGGCGCGCGGACGGTGTACGATTGTACGCTGGCCAACTCGTTCGATGGAAACTACGACATGATTTACGGGAGCTACGCTGCACTGATGATGCGCGGCGCGCGCGCGTGGATGTTCAAGGAAGCCGACTCGCCGCTGCTTGGCTGGGAAGTGTACGCCAAGAAAAACAGCTTCTTCGGCGAGACTGGCATCGCGCTGGTGGCCAATGCGACCAAGCTGACCAATCACGAGGACAACCCGAACAAAGACCCGGAGGGGACCAAGCCAAGCCAGTTTCACGCCTTGGAAGCGTTCGCAAAAAACTGCCACAAGCATCAAGTTGCCGTTGAGGATTTTGAGGCGTTGTTTGGTGACGACGAGCCCGAGGCGCTCGCCGAGCACTTGGCCGAGACCAACAAAAACAAACTCCCGTACGCGACGCATCAAGACGGCTTCGAGTCCGTCGTCATCGCCGCCAAGGCCAACGAGGCCATCAACAGCGGTCGGCGAATTGAATGGAACGAGAACGAATACAGTCTTTAAACATAGTGCAGATAAAAAACATCATACAGTTGGGCCGCGTGTTGAGCGCTGCGACAATCATTGCGTTTGCGCCACAAACCCTGGCCGAGACCGTCACGTACTCGGCCAAGACCGGCAGTCTGCTGGAAATCAGCGGAACCTCCTCCGTGCATGACTGGGAAGTGAAGACCCGGCTCATCGGCGGCAAGATGGAGTGGGATTCGTCTTTCCCTCTGGATCCCTCAAAGGCAGAACTGCCCAAGCTGACCAAGACGCCGAAAGTCACGGTCATCATTCCGGTGCGAAACATCGAGAGCGGCAAGCAGCGAATGAACGAGGTCATGCACGGCGCATTGAACGCCCAGAAACACAAGTACGCCCGGTACAGCCTCAAGGATATCAAGATCGCAGAGGCCAAGCGCAAGGCCGGCGAACCACTGGTGTTCGACACAAAGGGAACGTTGAGCGTCAACGGCAAGTCGGCCCCGGTGTCCATGCAAATCACCATAGCCAAGGGGGAGGGGAACAACTTGAAAGTCAGCGGTAAGACGAAGCTCAAAATGTCGCAATTCGGGATCACGCCCCCGGCGCCGAAGATCGCCCTCGGCCTCATCAAGACCGGCGACGAGGTGAGCGTCGAGTTCAACTGGTTCGTCGCCCTGAAGAAATAAACGGGAAGAGGAACACGGGTTTCACAGGTTCATGTAATCTGTGTTAAACCGTGCGTATGCTTGAAACCCTTCTCCTGTTTATTACGTAGTGATTGCCGTGAGCAGAGAGGTTAAGAGTCCGCAAATTAGGTGCCGAGTGCTGAGGGCTGTCATGCCGCTGCTGCTGGCTGTGGGGATGACTGGGGAAAGTGCGGGCGCATTCCAACAAGTCATCCGCTCGAAGATCGGCAAGCCTTCCCTCCTGCGCATCAACGAACTTCTTGCCTCAAACCGGACGGGCAAACTCGACGACGAGAGACAGAGCAGCGACTGGGTCGAGATCCACAACCCCGGCGCCGGGGTGCTTCGGCTTGGAGGTTATCATTTGACGAACGATCCCGGGATACTCGACAAGTGGGCCTTCCCAATCAACCGAATCCCGGCCGGCGGATACCACGTTGTGTGGATGTCTGGACGCGGCCGCGATGGTCATCTGCACGAACTTCGTTTCGACGACTCATGGCACCACCGCGATCTCAGCGCGGCCATATCGGAAACCCCAAGCAGGCTGCCTTGATATTTGCTCGCCAACATCACGGCTACGGCGCTAGGGAAAACTGCGTCCCTGCTTGAAACTTCGGGCTTGAAACTTGAAACTCCCTCTCCCCGCGATCGCGTGGGGTTTCAAATGAGCAACGAGGACAAAAGTCTAAAAACCAGCTTTCAAGTGCTGACGGTTGTGATGACGTTGTTGGTTTTTGGTGGGGCCATCTGGGTTGCCAAGGAGCAAATGGGGGAACGCATCAGGGAGCAGGTTCTGGCTCGGTACGCGCAGGAGCTGTACGCCATTTCGCTCGTCCACCAAGTGACGATGCTGGAGTCGGCCGAGGTCGTGTTTTTGGATGACCCTTCCGACCAATTGGTCGTTTATGGGGAAGTTGCAGATTTGAGCGGCGCGTTGGGGGTTCGCTTGTTCACGATGGATGGCGAGTTTCTCATTTCATCGCCGGAGAACATAGCGGACGGCTCGGTGCCGCCGACCCATATGGAATCGATCGCTGAGTTTATCCCGGCCAGCGGGTTAAGTGGTGCGCTGCCGATAAATGAGGTTTTCTGGGAGCCGCTGCTCGAGACAGGATTCGTTGGTCAAAAAACGCTGGCTGTTCGGGATGTGGTGCTGCCTGTTCATGTAGCGGACGAGGACGAACTGCTCGGCGTGGCGCAGTTTCTTTTTGATGCCTCGGATGCACTGGATGACATCGCTGAGTTGAACGACGGGCTATTCCGGCAGGGCTTGTTTATTTTCGCCGTGGGCGGCGGGGTGATCGCGCTACTCTTGTCGCTTTCCTTTGCACGGATTAATCGCACTCACCGTTCGTTGGTCAAGCGGACGTTCGCGCTCAAGAAAGCCAACCAGGAATTGGCGCTCTCGGACCGGACCAGCGCGGTGGGAGGCGTGGCTTCGCACTTGATTCACGGCTTGCGAAATCCGCTCGCCGGGCTATGCGCATATCTCGATACCGCCCACCAAGGCGATGATGATTTATCAACCGCTAAATCGGCGGCCAAACGGATGGAGGGAATGATCGACAACATCGTGCGCACCTTGGGGGAGAACGCCAGCGGAGTTGTTTACAAGCTGAACATCGCTGAGCTGCTCGAGATTTTTAAATCAAGGATTGAGCCGATCGCCGGTGAGCATCAGGTGCAACTTACGATCGACAGCACGGGAGGCAGGGAACTGGACAACCGGGAGGGAAACTTGGTTTTATTGATTCTGGAAAACCTCACACAAAATGCCGTGGAAGCCTGCGGATCGGGTGGGCGGGTCACTGTTCGCGCCGGAGAAACCGGTGGCATAACGGTGTTCGAAGTGTGCGACAACGGCGGCGGGCTGCCGGAGGCGATGAAGGTGTCATTGTTTCAGCCCGGCAACACATCGAAGGAGCAGGGGAGCGGACTTGGTCTAGCGATCAGCGGGCAGTTGGCCGCGTCAATGGGCGCTGATTTGACCTTGGCCAAGTCGGATGAAGCCGGGACGACATTTCGACTGGCCTTGGCCAAGCTCGGGCCGGTTTGATTTCTTCTCCCACCGGGAGAAGGTGGCCGAGGTGAGAGCGCGCCTCGCCGGAATCTTTGGAGTACGGTGGTAGTCGCACTCCTAAACAATTAGCGGACGGCGTCGAAGACCTTGGCCAAGCGCTTGAGGGTGGCGCTCATTTGGGCAAGCGGAATCATGTTCGGTCCGTCACTCGGCGACGTGGCCGGTTCCGGATGCGTCTCGATGAACAGCCCGTTGGCCCCCGCCGCGAGGGCCGCCTTGGCCAGCACCGGAGCAAACTCGCCTTGGCCCGCCGAGCGATCGCCGCCGCCGCCGGGCAACTGCACCGAGTGGGTGGCGTCAAATACAACCGGGTAGCCAAACGACTGCATGATCGGGATTGAGCGCATGTCAGCGACGAGGTTGTTGTAGCCGAAGCTGGAGCCTCGCTCCGTAAGGATTATTTTTTTATTTCCGGTGAGAGCCACCTTGGCCGCAACTTGCTCCATCTCGCCCGGGGAAAGGAACTGGCCCTTTTTGATGTTCACGATTTTGCCGGTGTTTGCGGCGGCGGTGATAAGATCGGTTTGGCGGCAGAGAAAAGCGGGGATCTGCAAAATGTCAACGACCTCGGCGGCCCGCTCCGCCTGTTGCTCGGTGTGAACATCGGTGAGCACGGAGACGCCGGTCTTTTCACGAACGGAGAGGAGGATGCGAAGGCCGTCTTCGATTCCCGGGCCGCGCTTGGTTTTGGATGAAGTGCGGTTGGCCTTGTCGAAACTCGCCTTGAAAACATAGGTAATGCCAAGCGCGGCGCAAGTGCGCTTGAGCGACTTGGCAATCTTCAGGCAAAGTGCCTCAGTTTCAATCACGCACGGGCCGGAAAAAAGGAAAAGGCGCCTTGGCTTGCTGAGCAACTTGAACAGGGCGTTTGGGGTCATGTGGTGTGATTTACTCCGTAGAGTCCGAAGTGCCGGGATGGTACTCGATGCGGACGATTTGAGTGTCCTGGTTTTTCCCCCAAGCCGTGCCCCACTCGATGACGTAGAGGCAGCCGTCCGGGCCAAGCTCCATGTCCATCGGGCGCTTGAAAGTCATCTTCGAGCAGAAGCGTTCCATTTTCGTTTGGTTGTCATTCTCATCGAGTTTCACATTGATGATCCAGTTGCGCGACCACTCATAAATGAACAGCGAATGGTCGAACTCTCCAGGCAATTTTGTTGGAGAATCAAGTTTTTCGTCGAAATAATAAACCGGCCCTGCCATCGCCGTTCGTCCGCCGCCGGCGTTGATCGTTCGCCAGCGGACGGAGGGGAAATGCGCATAGTGGATGAACGCCGGCTGGGCCGCCGGCAGTAGTTGGATGCCCGTGTTGTGCGGTGAGTCGTTGATCGGTTTTGTCGGGTCGAACGGCTCGCCGGATTCCTTCCTCTCAAAGTTGTAGTCATTATAAGGCTTGTTGTCGCCAATAAACAAAGGCCAGCCAAAGTTTCCCGCGCTGCGCGCCTGGTTAATTTCGTCGTAACCGGCGGGGCCACGATCCTCCCGCCGCCCTCCGGCATCCGGGCCAACCTCGCCCCAGTAAAGGAAGCCGGTCCGTGCATCCACCGAGATGCGGAACGGGTTTCGGCTGCCCATCGTGTACACCTCCGAGCGAGCGCCTTCTCCAACACCGGAAAAAAGATTGCCGACGGGGATTTTCACCGAGCCATCGGGTTGCGGTGTCACCCGGAGAATCTTACCTCGCAGGTCGTTAGGGTTGGCGGATGATTTCTGCGCGTCCCAAGCGAAACGACCGGGGCGCTCATCCATGGGCGCGTAGCCGCCGGAGGCAAACGGATTGGTGTTGTCGCCGACGGAAGCGTAGAGGTTTCCATTGCTGTCAAAAGTCAACGATCCGCCGGAGTGACAGCACTCGTCGCGCTGGGTCTTGATACGGATCATCTCTTTTTCAGACGCCATGTCGATTACCCCATCCTTTAGCGTGAACCGGGAAACGAGATTGTAGCCTTTTTTCCGCTCTCTCTCGCCGACGAACTCGAAGACCGTGCCAGGGAGTGAATAAAAAAGGTATAAATGATTGTTGGACTCGAAATCAGGGTCGAGCGTTATGCCGAGCAACCCATCCTCCAAACCTTGAAAAACGGGGATGGTGCCGACGTGAACAGTCTTGTTCGTCTTGGGATCCCAAAAGTGCACTTCGCCGTTGCGCTGGGCGTAGAACACCCGGCCGTCCCTCGCCACGGATAATTCCATGGGGTCTTTGAGGTTGTCCTCGGCCTCGTTGTTGCCATCGGTGTCCCGGTCTGAAACGAGGATAACCTTGCGGAACGCTCCATCCGTTTGCAGCCCGGAAGGCTGTGGGGCTGCGGTGGTTGATTGCGCCCAGGCAAGAGCCAAGGCGAGTGCAGCTAATGCCGGTATCGAGCGTCTATGCATGATCCAAAAATGCCGCTTGGCCAAGTGAATGCCCGGCCGGCGGCTCCGGAGCGACAGTAGTGCCCAAGCCGGGACTGTCGAGGGATTTGTCCAAATGCCGTGGACTCACAGGGGTTTGCGCGCCAATTGTTGCTCCGCCATCATTGGCAAAATTACCCGCACCCGCTATCGCCGAGGACAACTTATCCACAATGTGAGCAATTGGCTTGACGCTTACGCCGGATTTGTTTGTGATGCGGCCCATGACTTTTCGTCTGTTTTTACTTGTGGGCTGTATCAGCACCCCGCAGGGTAAACAATTCGGCCTGCCCGGCGTGCGGGACACCGTGACCAGTCGCTACGAGCGGCCGATGGATCAGGTGCTCAACTCAGCCCGTGAAGTGCTATCCCGAACCGGGACTCTGACCGGGGATGACGTGGTCAACAACGCGGTATCCGCCAAGATTAACAACCGCAGCGTCTGGGTGACGGTTTCCGAAGTGGAGCCACTAGTGACGGAGGTGAAGGTTCGCGTGCGCTCGTCGCGGGGTGCCTCGGACTTGGTCATGGCCGCTGAGATTGACAAGCAGATTGCCCTTGGCTTGGTGGTTACTCCCTGATCAGTTTTTCAGGCCAACGTATTCATCGTAGCTGCCCAACTGCAGTTTATTGGTTTTCTTGTTCGCTCCCCGTATCTCGATCCGAAGGTAGGCAATCCGCTGCTCCGCCCGCGCCGCTGGGGCTGCATTTGGATCCAGCGAAACGATTAGCTCCAAGGTTGCGCGAATCGTCTCGTACGTTTCGCCGCTCTTGAGCTGAATGTCAGCAACCTTGTTCAGCCAGGCTGTTTTTTGGTGAATCGTCGTTCCGGGCAATGTTAAAAGATGCTCGTATTGCTGTATCGCTAGTGCGGACTGCCTCAAGTGCCCAAGATACAGTGCCGCCAATTCCTCCCGGTTATTGATTGAGTCGGGGTGCAACGCGGCCCTGCGGAGGCACGTTTGCAGCTTGGCCTCGTCGGTCTGAAGCGGATCAACCTCGACGGCTTTTGGTGTTTCAAGCGGCCCTTTGAAATCATCCTTTGCTGCAGACTCCTCGGCCAAGTGGCGGTACGACTCGTTCAAATCCCCGGCAGCCGCTTCGCTCTCCTCTGATACGTCGAGGGTAGCGAGTCGTTGTGAGGCAAACTGCGCCGCCTGAGTGCCCGGTAACACCTCCCGAATTTGCTCCAACGTCCGCTTGGCCGCCGTTGCGTCCCCGGCGATCGTCAACTGCCAATCGGCCAATTTATTAAATGCGACAGGCAGGTTGAACCTCACCTTTTCAGCGTCATCCAACGTTTCCTGAATGGTCGTCATCGCCGCCGGCAGGTCGTCGAGGTTTTCCGCCTGGATGGCGGCCTTGAGCATCAACCCGTCAAAGTCGCCGGGGTACTGTTCCAACTGAGCCTCGACAGCCTCCAGCGCATCCTCGTATCGCCCGCGCTTGCGCTTGGCCAAGGCCTGGCCATAAGCCGGGCCCTCGTAGGCCTCCGTATCGTCGCCGGACAATGCTGTCGTCAGGGGAGAAACGAGCATGTTGGCGATGGCGGGAGTCCAAGCTATCCCAACCAAAACAGCAATCGGCAAGGCAACTAAAAGCACAAATAACAACGCGTACCCTTCCTGGGCGGCTACTGTCGAATAGGAGATCCCAAGGAAAACAACTAAGGAGAGAACCCAAAGCCCGATCACCTTGACCGGATCATTCTGCGGGTTGCGCAACTGCTTGCGGATGATGTAAATGACAACAGCCAAGGCCACCCCTCCAATCAGGATCAACCCGAAAAGCCGCTCTGCCGTTGCCACAAGTAAAGTCATCGCAAAATCATTTCAGGTGAAAGTGAAGTCGGCTCCGCGCCCCGGTTTTCGTGTCACGCATTTCCATCTCATCCACCTGCCACTGGCCATCCTTTTTTGTTAGACCCTTGACGGCAAAACGTTTAACCGGCTTGGGCTCTTCCGTGTAAATATCTGCGAGCAGAATGCCTCCTGTTTTTTTATCCACCCACGAAACAACCCGGTGATATTCCCCCTTGGCCGGCTTGGGGTTGCGGCTGTCGAGCACGTAGCAAAGCCGGCTTTTGCGCCGCTGTGTTTTCAGGACAACCTGGGTTGGCCAATGGAGAAAATCCGTCCCGAGGTCGGCGATGAAGAAGGATGACCCGGCAAGACTGTAATAAATTTCCGCTCCCTTGGCCAAGCCGGATTTTTTCTCGTAGCGATTGCGTTGCCCAACTCCATGGCTCACCCGCCAATACTCGGAGATTTCCTCGTCATGCTTGGCCGTGTAAGTTGTCTGCCACTCCGCTTGGCCAAGTTTTTCAACTTGAATGACGACGTCGGTGTTGAGTCGTTTTCCTTCACGCACGATCACTTCCATCGTGGCTCGAATCTCCATGTTCTTTTCCGGAACCAACTCTCGGATGGATCGTGCCAGTTGTGACCCGTCCGGCAGGGGGTCTTTGGCTTGGAGAGCAAACGGGAGGAGCAGGGCACCCAAGAAGGCTGCACGGAGGGCCTTATAAAATGGAACAAAAAACGGCACGAATTATCTCCTCAGAGACGATTCTGACCTCGGGGTTATTCGGAACAAGATAATTGTTCACTTGGCGTACTCAACAAATCGGTTTTCCCGAACCATGGTTACCCGGATTTGCCCCGGGTATTGCAATTCATCCTCAATCTTTCGCGCAATCTGCCTGGCGATATCGTAACTTTCTTCATCGCTGATTTTTTTTGGGTTTACGATGATTCGAAGTTCCCTCCCGGCCTGAACTGCATAGCATTTTTCAACACCCTCGAACGAAGCCCCGATCCGTTCCAGGTTTTTGAACCGCTGAAGATAGGCTGTCATCGTCTCCGAACGAGCGCCCGGCCGGGAGGCGCTGATGGCGTCGGCGGCACTGACGAGGATGCCCCAGATGAACTCGTAAGGCACCTCACCATGATGCGATGCGACACCGTTGACAACGTCCTCCGGCTCGTTGTTTCGCTTGAGAAAATCCGCGCCAACTATCGCGTGCGGCCCCTCGGCTTCCTCGGACATCGCCTTGCCGATGTCGTGGAGCAGTCCGATCCGCTTGGCCTTACCGACATCCAGCCCCATTTCCGCAGCCAACAATCCCATCAAGTGCGCGACCTCGACCGAATGAGCCAGAACATTCTGCGAGTAACTGCTCCGGTAGCGGAGTTTGCCGAGCACGGAGAGCACGTCTTGGTTGAGCGTGCTGACGCCGGCCCTTTGAGCCGCCTCTTCGCCGACATTGGCCAAGTTGTAGTCGTTTTCCTCCGTGACCTTGGACACGACTTCCTCGATCCGCGTGGGGTGAATCCTGCCGTCCTTGACGAGTCGCGACATCGACTCCCGGGCGATATCGCGCTTGATCGGGTCGAACCCGGATAGCACGACGGTGTTCGGGGTGTCGTCAATTAACACAGTGACACCGGTGGCCATCTCAAAGGCGCGGACGTTGCGTCCTTCCCGGCCGATGATGCGCCCTTTGATCTCCTCATCTCCGTTCAGCGAGATCGTGGCCGTGGTGGCCTCGTAAGTGTGTTCACCGGAGTAACGCTGGATTGCCAGCCCAATGATCCGCCGAGCCTTCTCCTCGGCATGATCTTTCGCCCCGTCAACGATCGCTTTCGAAATTTGGCTGGCCTCCATTTTGGTTTCGTCGCCGATGATCCCAAAAAGTTGTTCCCGCGCATCGTCCGAGCTCAAGCCAGTGATTTTGTTGAGCGCCTCCTTGTGTTCCTCGATCAAGCGCTCCGCCGTTTTGCGCTTGTCGCTTAGGTCGGTTTCGAGTTGGTGAACGGTAGTCTGCTTTTGTTGAAGCTGTTTTTCATTCTCGAGCAGCGATTGAAGCTGCCGGTCAAGCAGTGACTCCCGTTCCTCGAGTCGCTTCTCTCGCTGGCGAATCTCCTCACTCTCGGCACCGATGGCATTCTCGATTTCAACGCGCAACCGATCGGTCTCTTCCCGCGTCAGCATCCGGGCGCTTCGGGTCAGCACCTCGGCTTCCCGGCGGGAATGTTCTTTGAGGGAGGTTTCGGTGCTTTGCAGGGCGCGCCGAATCTGTCGTTTCTGGTCTTTGCGGATCCAGATCATGGCGACGATCACGGCCACTACCATGACGCCCCATAACCAAGGCTCTGATGCTGCCAAGCTTTGCATGGAATCTTAAGCGGGTGGGGGAATCAGCCAACCGCTGGGTGTTGCAATCATGTCCATTTTGACATCGTGCCTCTCCACCGGCACGTCAGGATACACTTGTTGCTCGAAGCAGACGCCGCATTTTTTGGCGGGGAATCGAAGAATCCTCCACCACGGCCCAGTCTGCCACCAAGGCCGGCGAAGGCTACCCCGGGAACAATCGCCAAGTCGAGTTGCTTCGTGTCCATTGTTTGACAATCGGGTGGCGGTTCGAGCACCCCGAATTTGCCCGGCACAAGGTCGCTCAAGTTGTCGATCCCGCAAGCCTCGTAAGCGTTTTTGTTAACTGAAAAACGGGGCAGGGCGATCAATTTCCCATCCTTCAACCCGTTTTCTGTGAGTGAGTTAACATTTAATTCGCCCCTCATCGGGACGTAAAGCATTACTTGGCTCGCTCGCTGCCAGACGGTTGATTTAAGAATTAACCGGCAGGCGGCGGATGAATCCTCCTCCGCTTGGCCAAGGGCCATACCTTCCGTGGCCAAGCGCACCACCCGCCGGGCCAAGCGCTTGGCCTCTGACAGGTCAGTTCTGTTTGTCCCCTTGGTCATCGCTCAATCTCGCGAAGTGCTCCCGCCAATAATCGACCCGGGCCTTGATCTTTTTTTCCACACCCTGCTCGGTGGGTTCGTAAAAACGACGCTTGGCCCCGAGGTAATCCTGCGCCACAAAGTGCCCCGGAAAATCGTGCGAGTATTTGTACCCCTCGCCATGGCCAAGTTTCTCCGCGCCGGAGTAATGGGAGTCCTTGAGGTGGCTCGGGACTGGAATTGTTTTGCCAGATCGCACATCCGCCAACGCGGCATCGATGGCCTTGATGACGCTGTTGCTCTTGTTGGCGCCGGCGATGTAGATGGCCGCCTCGGCGATCGGTATCCGCGCCTCGGGCCAACCGATGAACTCGGCGGCTTGGAACGCCGCGTTGGCCAGGACCAGTGCCATCGGGTCGGCCAAACCGACGTCCTCGGCGGCATGGATGACGATCCGGCGGGCGAGGAAGCGCGGATCCTCCCCGGCGTGAATCATCTTCGCCAGCCAGTAAAGCGTCGCGTCGACATCGCTGCCGCGCATCGACTTGATGAAGGCGGAGATCGTGTCGTAGTGCGCGTCCTCGTCGCCGTCGTACACCACCGCTTTTTTCTGGATGCAGTCTTCGGCAACTTGCAGGGTGATACGAACGACGCCATCGCCATCCGGCGGCGTGGTCAACGCGGCGATCTCCAGCGAGTTGAGCGCCTTGCGCGCATCGCCATCAGACACTCTCGCCAAGTGCTCCATCGCCTCGGGTGCCGCCTCGCATTTCAAATGCCCCAAGCCCCGCTCATCGTCACCAAGGGCGCGCTGGATCAAGCGGGCGATCTCCGCTTGTGAAATCGGCTCAAGTTCAAAAATCTGCGACCGCGAAACCAACGGCGAGTTCACAAAGAAAAACGGGTTGTGTGTTGTGGCACCGATCAGGCGCACGATGCCGTTCTCAACGTCCGGCAGGAGTGTGTCCTGCTGCGATTTGTTGAACCGGTGGATCTCGTCGATGAACAGCAGCGTAGTCGCTCCCGAGTTGGCCAAGCGGTTGGCGGCCGTGGCCAAAACGCGGCGCATGTCCGCGACGTTCGACTCCACGCCGCTCAACCTCTCAAAACGGCTCTTGGTTTGATTGGCGATGATTTGCGCCAGGCTGGTTTTACCCGTGCCCGGCGGGCCGAAGAAGATCAGCGACTGAATGCGGTCCGCCTCGATGGCGCGGCGCAGCAATTTTCCCGGCGCGAGAATATGCTCCTGACCCACGTACTCGGACAGGGTGCGCGGTCGCATCCGGGCGGCCAAGGGCTGATACTTGTAGCCTGGTGACGGTTCGCCGCTCGAGTCCGTTCCCGAATCCGGCTTGGCTGGGTCTTGTGAAAAAAGGTCGCCACTCACGCTCGGCGAGAGTAGCAACCGGCGAAGGCTCTCCCAACGCAAAAAACCCGCGACTCGAAAGCCGCGGGTTTTAGGAAACCCCGCCATTGCCGTGTTGAACAAATCCGATGAACGGAAGTTACAAGTGGATCCGGCTCGTCGTAGATCGCGACTTCCAGTAAAGGCCTGTCGGTCACAACCCGAGTGCTGGTTCCTTAACCATTATATTTAGGTCCAAGGACAGTTGCAAATCACGCGCAACAGCAGGAAAATCAACCTGTCTGCAACGGGCAAAACAGTAGCCCTCAACGAAGTATGCGCCAAGCTAAAAACAGAACAACCGCGCTTGGCCAAGCGCCGAGTGCTTGACCCTCGTACATCGAGAGCGGGCGGGGTGAGGGAGAAACCGACCGACTCACTCGCAATTGACAGCGATGGTTTCAGCACGAAGAATCCACTTCAGCGATGGAAGCATTAAGCATCAACGCAACAGCAGCCAAGATGTGGGACATGGCGAGCGTGCGTCTCGCATACGCCGCCCATCAACTGGCCAAGGCCGAGTCGTCCATCGAGCCCCCAGTGGACGTGATCACAGCAGTTAGCGAATCCGAGATTGCCGCCGTCCTGATCGAGGCAGCAGACGACCTCCAGCAATACTCCCTAAACATTCTGGCGTGACCTCCGGCTTGGCCTGTGGCCCATGTTCAACTGTTTTCCTAAAAGATCGCTCTTTATTCTGTTTTCGAGCATGATCCCTCGCGCGACGGGAGGGCAGGGGAGATTGCTGCCGGTTCAGCGTAAAACAGTAAATGGAAATCGAACGAATCCGTAACTTCAGCATTATTGCCCACATCGACCACGGGAAGACCACTCTGTCCGACCGCTTGCTGCAGCGCACCGGAACCATTTCTGAGCGAGACATGGAGAACCAGTTGCTCGACTCGATGGATCTCGAGAAGGAACGGGGCATCACTATCAAGGCGCACCCGGTCACGATGTATTACAAAGCCAAGGACGGCATTAAGTATGAGCTGAACCTGATCGACACGCCGGGGCATGTTGATTTTTCCTACGAGGTGTCGCGGAGCTTGAGCGCGTGCGAAGGGGCCTTGCTGATCGTGGATGCCGCCCAGGGTGTCGAGGCGCAGACGGTGGCCAACGTCAATCTGGCCATGAATCAAAACTTGGCCATCATTCCGGTGATCAACAAAATCGACCTGCCGCATGCCGATGTTGAGGGGGTGAAACGGCAGATCGAGGAAATCCTCGCCATCCCGGCTGACGATGTTGTGCTCACAAGCGCCAAGGAGGGGATCGGAACCGAGGACGTGCTCGAGGCAATTGTCCAGCATGTCCCTCGCCCCGTGGCAACCGGTGCGCCTTCACTTCAGGCACTCGTATTCGATTCCTATTTCGATTCATACCGTGGCGTGGTCACCTTGATTCGAGTTTTCAACGGACGCATAAAGGCAGGGATGAGCGTCAAAATGTTGCATTCCAATAAAACAGTGGAGGTGAAGGAAGTGGGCAGCTTCAACCCCAAGCCTTACAAGCGGGACGTCCTCGAGGTGGGCGAGACTGGTTACCTGTGCGCCAACATCAAGACGCCGTCGGATGTCAAGATAGGCGACACCCTGACCGACCCCCGGAATCCTTCGGGGACACTGCCCGGATTCAAGGAGATCAAGCCTATGGTGTTCAGCGGCATCTACCCGATCAATTCGGCGGATTACGAGCACTTGAAGTCGAACTTAGCCAAGCTGCAACTCAACGACTCGGCGTTTTTTTTCCAGGCGGAGAGTTCGGTCGCGCTTGGCTTCGGTTTCCGCTGCGGCTTCCTTGGCTTGCTGCACTTGGAGATCATTCAGGAGCGGTTGCGGCGCGAGTTCAACATGGACATCATCGCCACCTATCCCAGCGTGGTTTACAAAGTCGACATCGACAACCCGGTGTACCTGCCTGAGCAAAACTTCATTACCACCATTTCCGAGCCGATGGTGAAGGCGTACCTCATGTGCCCCAATGAATACATCGGCGACATCATGAATCTGGCCGGAGAAAAGCGCGGGATCATCCAGGAGACAGAGACACTGGATTCCGGGCGCGTCATTCTCATCGGGCGCATTCCGCTGAACGAAATCCTGATCGATTTTCACGACCGCATCAAAAGCATCACGAGAGGGTACGGCTCGCTGGACTACGAATATGACGGTTACGAACCAGCCAAGATGGTCAAACTGGACATGCTGGTGAACGGCGATCCGGTGGACGCCTTCTCCCTGATCACGCACCGGGACAAGGCCGAGCAGCGGGGCAGGGCGCTTGCCGCCAAACTCAAGGAGGTTATCCCGCCGCAGCAATACAAGGTGGCCATTCAAGCGGCAATTGGAGGCAAGGTGGTCGCCCGTGAAACGGTGAACGCACTCCGCAAGGACGTCACGGCCAAGTGTTACGGCGGAGACATCACCCGCAAACGAAAACTTCTCGAGAAGCAAAAGGCGGGGAAAAAGCGAATGAAATCGGTGGGCTCCGTGAACATTCCGCAGGAGGCTTTCATCGAGGTGCTCAAGGCGTAAAAGAATCGAAATGTATTTTCTTCGCTGGCTTTTATTTAGGCGCTTCAGGATGGCGGCGGAGCTTTGCCATCAAGCCGGCAAGCTGCTGAACCACCAAAGGGATCAGTTGTCGCCGGAGGCCATCAGTAAACTCCGGGAGGCGATCGCGAACCTACGAACTGCCATGCACTCCAGTTACAACCGGGCAACACTGGAGGAGAAAATCGCTAAGCTGGAGGAGACCGGAAGCCGCAAACTGATCCCATACCGAAGCCCGGGCATGCGCGAAAATGTAGAGGTGGCGCTCTTCGCCGTGGCCATTGCCATGAGTGTCCGAACCTTCTTTTTTCAGCCAATGGGCATCCCAACCGGATCGATGCAACCCACACTCTACGGCATCACCGAAGGGAACCTTGGCCAAGCGGAGACAGTGCCAACCGGCGTCAACTCATGGGTGCAGCATTTCCTCGCAGGCGTGTCGCACCACCACTTGGTTTCAGAAGGGAATTGGCAGTTGATCAACGTCGATCCGCCGAGGAAAAACCTGATGTTCTTCAACAAGCAGCGTTTGACATTTCGGGACACGGACACCAACAACGAAATTGTCCGGGACATCAGTCCGCCGATGAATAGTGGGAACTCCATGTTGGGCCACGGGAAACCGTTTTCCGGGTCACTGAGTGAGTTCATCCTAAATTCGCACAATAACTATATTTACAAGAAAGGTGAAGCCGTCATTAAAATGCGCCGAGAGTCGGGAGATCATTTGTTGATCGACAGGTGGACCTATAATTTCCGCAAACCCAGTCGTGGGGATATTATCGTCTTTGAAACAAAAAACATTGCGGGAATCGATAACGATTTGTTTTACATCAAGCGCTTGGCTGGATTACCTAACGAAAAAATTCGCATTGGTGACGATCGTCACTTGGTGATCAACGACAAGCGGCTTGACGCCTCGGATCATCCGTTTGAGTTGGTTTATTCTTTCGATGTCGCGGAGGAAATACCACTGGCACAAGACAGCCGTTTTTCCGGGCACGTAAACCAAAAAGTCTTTCAACAAGTATTACACGAACGCAGAAAAACCGTCGCCAGACAGAACGGAGTTGACCCAAGCCGAATACAGATCAGTTATGCAGGCAACATTTCACCCAACTTCATGGATGGCTCCCATGAGTTTCAAATCCCCCAAAATCGATACTTGGCTTTGGGCGACAACACCGTGAGCAGCAAAGATTCAAGGGACTGGGGATCATTACCAGCCAAAAACATTTTCGGCAAAGCATCCTTTATTTACTGGCCTTTCTTGGGTCAAAAACACAGAACTCGCCCAAACCGCTTCGGTTGGGCCTTTCAGTAGATTCGCACAATAAATGTTATATTTACTTCAATGACCTTCTTTTTCTGTTGTGTCTGACTGTACCCCTTCCTCAGCCGATGTGGTGACTTTACCTAACGGGCTGGAAGTCATCCTTCAGCCCGATAGTTCGGCTCCCGTGGTATCGGTGCAGGCTTGGTGCCGGACTGGGAGTATCCACGAAGCCAAATGGTTGGGAGCCGGCATCTCACATGTACTTGAACACATGCTGTTCAAGGGCACGACCAACCGCACCGGGCTGGAGATTGATCATTCCATCCAAGATGCGGGCGGTCACATGAACGCCTACACTTCTTTCGACCGCACGGTTTACCACGTCACCATTCCAGATACCGGCGCAAAACTTGCCACCGAGGTGCTGTGTGACATCATGCAGAACGCCACCCTGCCCGAGGACGAGTTGCCCGGAGAACTCGATGTCATTCGGCGGGAAATGGAGATGGGCAACGACGACCCGTCCCGCCGGGCTGGCCGTCGTTTGTTCGAGACGGCCTACACAAAAAGCCCCTACCGGCACACGGTCATCGGCTACCGTGATATTTTTGACAAACTGACTCGCGACGATCTTATCGATTACTACCGCGAACGCTACGCCCCGAACAACTGCTTCCTCGTCGTGGCCGGCGCAATCAATCCCGACGAGGTTCTGGGATGGATCAACGACTGTTACACCGCTCAACCCGCCCGTCCGTTGTCGCCTGTTTTGTTGACAAGTGAGCCGCGCCAAGTGGCCACTCGCGAGGTCTTTGACGAAGGCCCGTTTGAGCACGCGCACTTTCATTATGCATGGCACGTTCCCGATGTCCGGCACGACGACATCCCCGCGCTGGATGTGCTGTCCACCCTGCTTGGCGGCGGCCGGAGTTCGCGCCTCTACAGGGAGATTCGCGACACCAAGGCCTTGGTACACTCCGTTGATGCGTGGACTTACACCGGCGAGCAAACTGGACTGTTCGGGATGAGCGCCGTCGCCGACGCGGACAAACTTGGCCAAGCGCAAGAGGCCATGCTCGGCGAGTTGCAACAATTCAAAAACACACTCGCCGACGAGTCGGAGTTGGCCAAGGCGATCAAGCAGTTCACCGCCGGAAACCTCTCCGCCCTCAAGACCATGCAAGGCCGCGCGGCCGACTTGGGAAGCAGTTGGCTCAGCACCGGTGATCTCGACTTTTCCCGGAAACAACTTGAGGCCGCCCGCGCCGTCACCCCGGAGACACTCCAATCCGTGGCCAAGCGGTATTTAAACCCTGAAAACCAAACGATTTACGCTCTGGTTCCGACCGGCTCAAGGCCCAAGCCAAAGACCCACGCGAAGGCTCGCCGTGCCACGGATGTTGAGATGGTCGAACTGCCCAGCGGGCTTCGATTGTTGCTCAAGGAAGACGACCGGCTCCCCTTCGCTTACTTTAGGATTGGCATGCTAGGCGGCGTGCTGAGCGAGACCCCGGCCAACAGCGGGCTCACCCGCCTGATGAGTCGCTCAATGCTAAAGGGCACGGCCAAGCGCCCAGCCTCGGTGATCGCCTCCGAGGTCGAGTCGGCCGGCGGCAGCATCGACACGTACAGCGGCAACAACAGTTTCGGCCTGACCCTGGACATGCTCAGCGACGATACTGCGCTTGGCCAAGCGGTGTTTCTCGACGTACTGCTATCCCCGGCGTTTGAGCCGGACGAGGTCGAGCGCGAGCGCACATCCCAGTTGGCCTCCATCGAGGCGCAACGCGACCACCTCCTCTCCCACACTTTCAAGAAACTTCGCCGGCTGCTTTTTGGCAACATTGCTTACGGGCTGGACAGCCTTGGGCAACCGTCCTCGGTCGAGGCGTTGACGTGCGACGATCTGCGCGGCCATTACAACACACTCGCCGCCCCGGCCAACGCCGTCATGGCTGTCTTTGGAGACATCGACTCCGCCCAAGTCAGTGAGCAGGTCGAAGCCGCATTGGCCAAGTGGAATTCCCCTGCTCCCTCGCTCGCCCTGCCCGAGGCCACACCGCTTTCCGAGGCCAAACGAGACAGCGCCTCGACGGAAAAAGAACAGGCCGTCGTCACGCTTGGCTTCCGGGGTTGCACACTGGGCCACCCCGATCGTTACGCGATGGATCTGATCTCCGAGGCGTTGAACGACATGGGCTCACGGCTGTTCCTCAAAATTCGCGAGGAACTCGGCTTGGCCTACTACGTAGGTACGCAAAACTTCACGGGCCGGGTTCCCGGTTGCTTTTCGTTTTACGCCGGGACCGCCGCCGAGACGGCCACCCAAGTGGAGGAAGAGTTGCTCAACCAGGCCAAGCGCTTGGCCAAGGAGGGGTTGACTGATGAGGAACTGCGCCGCGCCAAGGCTAAACTGATCGGCCACAAAAAAATCGCGCGGCAGGACTTGGGCAACGTCGCCTTCGCCACATGCATGGATGAGTTGCTTGGACTCGGATACAAGCATCACGCCAAGGAGGACGGCCGGGTTGAATCCGTCACACTTGCGCAAGTCCGCGAGGTCGCCGCCCGTTATTTTGGCACGGAGAACTTCGCCACCGCCGTCTCGCTTCCCGC
>LWDU01043770.1_pt1 | contig 29548 bp, 21 predicted proteins | sample 727161 | NCBI WGS metagenome assembly LWDU01 (sample SAMN04566230, study PRJNA314399) | hydrothermal vent metagenome | isolation source: deep sea hydrothermal plume seawater | place: Mexico: Gulf of California, Guaymas Basin | collected 2004-07-11
TTAATAAAATTTAGTCATGGATCTTCTATAAAAGCAATTCCAACATCAGAAGATGCAGGAAGGTCTGAAGCACTCTCTCTTTTAATTGTTGACGAGGCTGCTTTTGTTAGAAATTTTGATACAATCTGGACTGGCCTGTATCCTACGATTTCAACTGGTGGTCGTGTTATAGTATTATCTACTCCTAACGGAGTCGGCGGACAGTATTATACTCTTTACACGGAAGCAGAAGCAGGATTGAATCAATTTAAAGCAATAAAGTTACCTTGGGAGGTTCATCCAGAAAGAGACAGTGAATGGTTTGAGTTAACGACAAAAAATCTATCTGACAGGCAGATATCCCAGGAGTTCCTCTGTGACTTCGCATCTTCAGGCGAAACCTTTCTATCAAGCAGAGATATAGAGTGGCTTAGAAGCTGTACAAGACCCCCTATTGATAGGTCAGGGCGTGATATGAATGTGTGGATATGGAAATATCCACTTTCTGAGCACACATATATAATGACTGCAGATGTCTCAAGAGGTGATTCAAAAGATTTTTCAACATTTCACATAGTTGATGTTGGAGAAGGCGAGTGTGTTGCAGAATATAAAGGAAAGATTCCGCCAGATAGATTTGCAGAACTTCTGCATGAATTTGGAACAAATTACAATAATGCTCTTTTATGTCCAGAAAATAACAGCTATGGGTATGCAACAGTTTTAAAACTAATAGAGCTAAAATATCCGAACCTATACTATAAGAAAAGAAAGGGAATTTATATTGGCGGATATGTTCCTCCAACTGACAAATCTATTGCTGGGTTTACAACAACAGGAAAGACAAGGAATCTTATTTTAACAAAGCTTGAAGAAATTTTAAGAAATAAGCAGATTATGATATATTCTACAAGATTTTACGAGGAAACTAAGACTTTTAGTTGGAAAGGTGCAAAAGCACAGGCCATGAAAGGATATAATGATGATCTAGTAATGAGCTTTGCTATAGCAATGTGGTTATATGACGGATCTTCAGATCATAGTGTAAATTCAAAAGTTTTAAATGAAGAAATGCTTAAGGCTATGAAAATGACAAGAAATTCGTATGATGATATGCCTGGTGCAATACTTGAAGGAAGGCCACACAGCTCAACAACTAGAGATCCCAAGACTCAACCAGATGATTTTAGAAAGAAATCGCTGTCTCCAGGGTGGAATACGAAGCAGAAGATGTTGTCGGAATGGGACTGGCTAATAAAATAAATACAGTACAAGAGGTTAGATAAGAATGGCTGCAAACAATGGTGAAGGACTATTTAGAAAACTTACAAAGTTATTTAGAAGTGGTCCTGTAATAAAAAGACGGGTTAGAGACTTTGAGGCATCTCAGAAATCTACATCTGCGTTTGAGCTTTTTAGAAAGAATCAGAGCAACGTCTACAATACAGCAATGAGTGCGTATGGCACGTATGATAGAATGGCAAGATATTCAGATTTCTCTGAGATGGAATACACTCCTGAAATAAGCTCTGCACTTGATATATACGCTGAAGAGACAGTTGCAGCTGATGAGAGAGGTAATGTTCTTCATGTATATTCTGAAAACCCCTCTATAGAGAAAATTTTATCTGAGTTGTTTTATGACACTATAAATGTAGAGTTTAATTTAACTGCTTGGGCAAGAAATTTGTGCAAGTATGGCGACTTCTTTCTTTTTAATGATGTGTCTCCTGAACATGGTGTTATGAGTGCATATCCCATACCAGTAAACGAGATTGAGCGAGAAGAGGGTTTTGATCCTATGGATCCTTCTGCTGTAAGATACAGATGGGTAACTCAAGGAAACCAAGTTCTTGAAAACTGGCAAGTATGTCATATGAGAGTTCTAGGAAACGATGCATTTCTTCCGTACGGATCTTCTGTCCTGGAAGCAGCAAGAAGAATTTGGAGACAGTTAATTCTTGTCGAAGATGCAATGCTAGTATATAGGGTCGTTAGGTCTCCAGAGAGAAGAGTTTTTTATGTAGATGTTGGAAATGTACCACCTGAAGATATAGCAAACTATATGGAGCAGGTACAATCAACGCTTAAAAAAGCACAAATAGTTGATAAAAACACGGGTAGGGTAGATTTAAGATATAATCCCCTTAGTGTAGATGAAGATTACTATTTGCCAGTTAGAGGCTCAGAGTCAGGAACAAAGATAGATACGCTAGCAGGAGGTGCAAATGCAACTGCAATAGAAGATGTTGAGTATATTCAAAAGAAGCTATTTGCAGCTCTTAAAATTCCAAAAGCATATCTTGGATATGATGAAGGGCTCGGAGCTAAGGCAACATTATCTCAGGAAGATATAAGATTCTCTAGAACGATTGCAAGAATACAGAGGACTGTTGTATCTGAGCTTAATAAGATGGCAATAATTCATCTATACTGCAACGGATTTGAAGGTGAGGATCTTCTAGATTTCTCCTTACAGTTGTCAAATCCCTCTACAATAGCTCAACAGCAAAAGCTAGAATTGTATAGGACTAGATTTGAAATAGCAACATCAGCAATGGGTGTCGAGGGTCTTGTTAGTAAAGACTGGATTAGAAAAACTTTATTTAATATGACTGATGATGATATAGACACGATTGGTCAAGAAAGAATCGAAGATAAGATCGAAGATCTTAAAGTTGAATCTACAAAGCTTCCCGGACCAGATATGGGGGAGGATGATTTAGGCTCAGAAATGGAAATACCGCCAGGAGATACTGGTCTTGAGACATCGGGAGATAATAGAAACTCTGTTGGACTGGGACTAATATCTGGGTCAGAATTGTCAATAACTGATGATGATGCTCCAATAAAAGCCCAGAGCAACGTTGACAGATACACAAGCATTTTAAATGAAGACATTTCAGATGAAGACATTTCAGATGAAGACGATCAAGAAAGTGAAAGTGACGAAAGCGAAGAGACACCAGCTGAGAAGGAAGTCAAGTGGAATTCACCGCGGAGAAGAAGAGGAGAGCCGAATGTTGATCATCTAGGTCTTGTAACGCATAGTAATAAACCGTCTGACTCTATAAATAATCCAGATGGAATGAAGCTCAAAAAGCAGCAAGATAGAAGTGCAGCAAAAGATGATGTAAATCCTCTTAGAGGAATAAAGCTATCTGAGTATGATAACTTTATAGAAGGATTTATTGATAGAAAACTAGATCATCAAACAAGAATGACAGCTCAGATAAAATCTACAATAAAGGCACTTGGATTAAAAAAGAATATTCAAAATAAAATTATCTTAGAGAGTGATGAGATATAATTCGTATGATAACATATTTAATGAGTATAGGTACTAAAGACTCTGCAGCATTCAATCTACAGGGAAAGGACATATAAATGGCAAAATCTCACAATAAAAAAAGAAATGTAGGGATTATTTACGAGCTTCTTCTTAGGAATATATCAGGTGCACTAATAAGAAATGACAGGAAATCTGCACAAAAAGCACTTGATATTATTGAAAATAGATTTGCAAAATCTACAGAGATTTATAAAGAATTTAGACTCTTTAATGCATTAGCAAAGTCAACTGTGAGTGATACGTCAGTTGCCGCAGCTATACTGACTGAAGCAAAACAAGCAGCAAGAAGATGTGATGCTAATATTTTAAATAGTGAAAAGTCTTTACTCATAAAAGATATAAATTACAATCTAGGAGATGATAAATTTTATCATAGAAGAATTCCTGAATACAAGACTTATGCAACTATTCAAACTCTTTTAAATGAATGGCGACTTAAAGATCTATCTAACTTATCAAAAACAATACAATTTGAATCAAAGGTCGCAGAATGGCTTCTTAATAAAGATAAGAATGATGCTATCTTGGGAGAAAGTGATATTAAAAATACAGATGTTGATTCTCTTGTTGTAAAAATTATGTCTGAGAAGCTTAGTAAAAAGTATAGTGGCCAGCTGGGTGATTTACAGAAGCATGTATTGAATGAGTATGTATTTTCACTAACAGAGGATAAGGATGACAGAATAAGAGATGTTCTTTGTAATATTAAAGATTCGACCATTGCAGATCTTGAAAATCTAAAGTCATCGACAGATAATAGCACTATTCTTGAAAAGATAGATATAGTTAAGAAAAAAATTACCAGAGAGAATCTAGAAAAAATAGATGATGAATCAATATCAAGATTTTTAGTTTTAATAAATCTTAAAAGAGAAATAAGTGAGGTATTATGAGTAATAATTTAAAGCTTCTAACAGAATGGACCCCGCTTTCAGTTAACAAGAGAACGATCAAAGAGTCTATGGGTGTGAATGGGGGAAGGATTGTCCTTAGCGGAGTTTTGCAAAAATGTGACACCTTAAACCAGAATGGAAGAATTTATCCAAGATCAATACTTGAAAGAGAAATAATCAACTATCAGAAGTTTATCAGGGAAAGAAGAGCTCTTGGAGAATGCGATCACCCAGACAGTTCAGTAGTTGAACTTAAGAATGTTTCACATCTTGTAACTTCGGCCAAGGTTGAAGGAGATGATGTGATAGGAACAATTGAAATTCTTAATACACCAAATGGAAATATTCTTAAGAATCTTATTGAGGCAGGAGTTACACTTGGAATATCTTCAAGAGGTGTTGGATCAACTAGATCTGAGGGGAATTCTCAAATAGTTCAAGAAGACTTTCAATTAATATGTTTCGATATGGTTAGTGAGCCTTCAACACCTGGAGCATTTATGCTTAGAGAAGGAAAAATCTCTAAGAGCGATCTTGATAGACATTTTACCAACACTGACAAGATTGATAGAATTTTTAATGATATACTTAAATGGTGAAACTTGTCAAGTCAGAAATTTACAAAATCGCATCTTAAGTCACTTGTAAAAGAGTGTCTTTTAGAAATTTTGCATGAGGGTGCAGGATCTGCAGATATCTCTCAAGATACGAGAATGATGTCAGAGGGGACAGATTCTATTAGGCCAGCACAGAGAAGACATACAGAAAGGCCAAATAGAAGAGGTTCATCTTTAGATAATGTTTCCTGGAAAAGAAATGAAGATAAAGTAAAAAATACGAATTTTTCTAATACAGTAAAGCATCTAACTAGTCAGATAACGTCAGATCCTGTCTTATCAGATATATTTGCTGACACTGCAATGACTACTCTTCAAGAGCAAGTTGGTGCAGAGAGGCAAGGTCCTGCTGGAATGTCTCTTCCTACGTCAGCTGCAGGTGACAAAGCAGCACGTATAGTAAACTCTTCTACACCAGAAGAACTTTTTTCAGAATCTGCTGGAAACTGGGCAGCGCTAGCATTCGGCGCCGATTCCCCTAAGTGATAATAAAAAGATCTTGTTATAATAAGAAAACTTCTTTGGTTTTAAATAGTTAGTTATGACAAGGAGGCTTTAAATGAGTCAAAAACTTACAGTCAGCAGACTTAGAGAAATTATAAATGAAGAAAAGAAAAATCTAAAAGACACTACCACCACTAAAACAGTTGAAGATGCGTGGTCTGGCGGTGATAATCTTGTTAATCAAATTGACTTTATTAAAAAACTAGGAATAAAAGAGGCCAGGCTTAGGAAAAGAGCAAGAGGCATCGCTAAAGCTAGAATGGCATTAAAGAAACAAATACTTAAAAATATTTAAGGAGGAGAATTTAAATGGCTGAACAACCACAAACAATTGTAGAGGTACCACCACCATCAGAAAGTCCGCTTGGATCTAGAAATGAGATAAATCTGCAAGCAATGTTTGGTGCTTCTCCAATATATACAGGCGATCTTACAGACGATGAGAGAAAGTTTACTTTTCAAGGCGATGCTCTTGACGGAGTTGTTACGAGTGGCTTTGGATTAAACAGTTTTAATAGGGATTTTTCAGAAAATGATCCTCCAAATCTAGAAGATGTTGTGACCGGCGGCGGCGGTCTTCCAGCAACTCCCTATGTTCCAAATCCAACATCACCCGGACCAGGAAGTACTTTTGCCGGCGATCAAGCACCTTTTACAGGAGTGATTCCGGAAAGCTCTCCGGAGTTCGGATCTGGTCTCGGGGGAACCACTTCACCTAGCGTAACTAGTGCTGAGATAGAAAAGCAGACGTTGGGATCCTATATTTCAGGTAGATCATATGCTGGGTCAGACGGAACCTGATAATTGACAAAACTCTACTATAATCCCGCATCAGCAAATGCAGACCAAAGAAAAGGTCACGGCTATGGAAAGTCGCAAAAAATTCCAAGCTTTGGAACCGGTGTAGGGTCAATGACAGCAATGGGGTCATCAAAGACGGGAATATACGTAGAGCCAAACGAGAATGACGTTGATATAGACTTTGATGAAGACTTTGGATTTGATGAAGATTCAGAGATGGATGCTTTTATAAATAAAATAAATGGAAAAACAATAGTTGCTGATCCCGCATTTTGGCCAAGAGCTGATAGATCATCTCTCGGACAGTCAGGAAACAGTTCAGCTCCTGCAGCTTTGGCTTTGACAGAGATGTTACCAACTGCTAGGAAGGGAATGGTACCGTTTAGCAATAAGACTCTTTATCCCGGAGGATTCTCTGGTCCTCCACTAGGTTCTGGCGGCGCTAATCAAGCATTTAGAACAACTGGAAACTTCAAGCGAACAGGAACTCAATACGGGTCTTCAAGGGCTCCTATGCCATTGCCAATGGAAGACGACGATCCTGAAATTTTAAGATTTATAGACATAGTAGGAATGTCTCCAGATGAGAGATCAATGATTCGTCAAAAAATTAAGATTTTAAAAATTCTCAATAGAATAGACGAGATTGATAAAGAGAGTGAATTTTAATCTTTTACCTAATAATTAATCTTATGAGGTCGAGTAATGTCAAAGACAATATATGATGAAGCAATAGCTGATGCAAAAATGCTCAGAGCAACTGCTGAGCAAAATGCAAAAAATGCTATAATTGAAGCTGTGACTCCTAGAATTAGGGAATTCATTGAAGAGCAACTAATAGGTGGGAAAAGCACAGCCGAAGACGACGATGATGTTTTTGAAAGTGTTATTGCTGAGTCCTTTCTTAAGTCAGATTACAAAAATAACGAATCAGTTGTACTTGATGAGGCTGCACTTGAGAAATTGCTTAGTGTTTTTGGATCTTCAAACATTTCCAAAAACTCAAAGCCTGCTATAAAAGATGCAATGATTAGCTCAATAGGATCACTAAATGAGACTCAAAGGTCAGATTTGCTGAATGTTGCAAATAAACTTAAAGAAAATGTTGATCTTTTTGAAAATTCAGTAATAAATAATGATATAGGTGTCAAACAGGAGAACGCTGGGATGTCAAAAAATAAAAGTGGAGATATTTTGTATGAAGTTGATCTTAACGCTTTATCAGAGATGATCGGCGATGAAGACATGGAAGAAGATGTTTCATTTTCAGAAGATGAAATGTTTGAGGCTGACTCAGATGATGAAAAGCAAGAGCTAAGTGAAATGCTTAGATCTTTAGGCCTTTTAAACGAAGACGTTCTCGAGATTAATCTCGGTGATGATGTCGAACTCACAGATGATATTATCGATGCTCTTTCTCGTGCATCTATCACTGTAGAGCGAGATCTTGAGCCAGATGAGCTTGACGTTGACATTGAAGTCGATGAAGAGGAAGTTGTTGGCGATGAAGAGATCTCTGCTGAAGAAGACATCGATGCCACTGCTCTTGATGAAGTTATCGATATCGATGAAAGAGTTTTAGCAACAGAGCTAGCGAGATTGAGAAAGCAAATCTCAGAAGCAAAAGAGCTAGCAAAGCTTAAAGGAATTAAGGACGCCAAAGAGGCAAGCTGGGGCGGAAAAGGCAACAGCAAGGCCGGACTTAAGGGCGCATATGGAGGCACTGGAGGCGGAAAGTCAGGTGTCGTAGGTTCATTCGGTGGTGGAAAGGCAAGTGGTGACCCGCTAAAGGTTACGCTTAATAAACTTTCTGAGACCGTGAAAAATGAGAGGCGCAAGAATCGATCTCTCTCTAAAAAGCTCAAAGAATACAGAAGTGCAGTTGAAACACTTCGTGAGCAACTAACAGATCTTAATCTGTTTAATGCAAAATTGCTTTATGTTAATAAGCTCATGCAGAACAAGGATGTGACTACTGGCCAGAAAAAGTCAATAGTTGAGTCAATTGATAATGCAAAGAGTCTTAGAGAGGTGAAGCTACTTTATAAGAGTCTTACACAGTCTGCTTCGACAGGTAATGAAAGGCTAAGCGAATCTAGAACAAGGCGCGCACTTGGATCATCCTCTAGAACGACCAGAAGAAGCTCTTCTGGAAAAGCTACTGATGAGGTTAATCGATGGGCAGTTCTTGCTGGAATCAAATAATTCAACTGCACATGTAAATACATTAAAGGAGTAAACACATGGCTAAGTCATTTACACTAAATCAGCTTACTGAGGGAATCCGCGATCGTAACGTGGGCGCCGAAGGACGTAGGCTAGTCGAGAAGTGGACCAGAACAGGTCTTCTTCGCGGTCTCAATGATCAGAAGAGAGAGACAATGTCTCGTCTTCTTGAGAATCAGGCTGCACAGCTACTTCGAGAGCAGAACAGCATCTCAACAGGAGGAGCAAGCGGAACATCATCTGGTGACATCCGTGGTTTCACAAACATCGCATTCCCAATCGTTCGCAGGGTTTTCGGCGGATTAATAGCCAATGAGCTAGTTTCAATTCAGCCAATGAGTCTTCCATCTGGACTTCTCTTCTACCTTGATTACACATATGGATCAAATGTCGGTGGTGATGCTAGCACATCAACAGGTGCAGCTGGATCGCTTGACTCTGAGCAGTATTCTCAGGGGAGTTCAATCTACAACCTTCCAACTGGTAAGGGCATTCGCTCGGGTTCTCTAGCAATCGGTGGTCAGTATGACCTTGTTGGCGCAGGATACACGAGAGTTCACTCAACAGCAGCTGGCACAACCTGGCAGCTACTTGGATCTGGATCCTTCTTAGGATCTGAACAAACTCTTCAGACAGGTGTCACAGCTCTATGTCACGCAACAGGCACAGACGGAAAACTTCTACAGTTTGACCCACAGATCACCACTCTAATTGAGGATGATCCTGGAAGAAGTGGAACTGGTCGTTTTCAGTTTATGTTTTGGGATGTTACAAATATGCCCTCTGACATGGATCTAACAGCAGTTAGAGAGATTGGTCTCTATACGCAGGGTGCTTCTGGCGGCTCTAGCCCACTTGCTTCCTCAAGTCCAGGACTTCAGGAGATCGGTGTTGGCGCTAACAACAAGGCAGGAAAAGATCTTCAGGGCGGTAAGGGACTACTTAATGTTAGGCGTCTCAACCAGCTTGGAACGTTTGTCAACAGCAAGTTTACACCTAATCCACTTGTTACGCAAAATACTGCAAATGCAGCTCTTCTAACTGTTGTTACTGGTACGTATCCACTAATGCTTGGTGGAACAGGTATTGATACACGTGCTGCTGCTGCAGACAATAACGTCACGGGATCTTATGTTGTCGGTGCGACTCTTAATGTAGGTAGTGATGGTGATACTCTTACCATTCCAACCTTTGAGTCTGATTTCGCAACTTCTCCATCAATTGTCATCCCAGAGATCGATATCAAGATCGAGTCAATCGCTGTAACAGCTCAGACACGTAAGCTCCGCGCTCGCTGGTCACCAGAGCTCGCACAGGATCTTAACGCTTACCACAGCCTCGACGCTGAGGTTGAGCTCACTCAGATCCTCTCTGAGCAGATTGCACTTGAGATCGATAGAGAGATTCTCTCTGACCTTCTCACAGAGGCTAACGGTGCTAACTACTACTGGTCAAGAATGCCTGGTAAGTTCGTTAATAAGACGAATGGTACAGCTCAGAATAAGGCTTCTTCACTTGCAGCTGGCCCAACCTTCACAGGTACGGTCCGCGAGTGGTATGAGACGCTTGTTGAGACAATCATCGATGTTGCTAATGAGATTCACAGAAAGACCCTTCGCGGCTCTGCTAACTTCGTTGTAACTTCACCTGATGTCGCTACAATCTTTGAGGCATCTGTGCTCTATAAGCCAAATTATAGCCTTGATGGTCAGGGACAGGTTGGTCAGCCGTTCTCACTCGGTGCAGCTCCAATCGGTTCTCTTAGCAATCGCTTCACAGTCTACAAGGATCCTTACTTCCCAAGGAACAAGATCCTCGTCGGTTACAAGGGTGGTAGCTATCTTGAGACAGGTTACGTCTACGCTCCGTACGTACCACTTATCGTCACACCAACAATCTTCGCTCCCGAAGACTTCACGCCTCGTAAGGGCGTGATGACTCGATACGGAAAGAAGATGGTTCGTTCTGACTTCTACGGTACAGTTACGGTCATGGATCTTAACGTCATCTAACCCTAAGGGTTGTTGATATAAACTGGGGCGGCCTTAACTGGCCGCCCCTTTTTTGTTTGTCACAGTTATAAGTGTCATTTTGCTGCCTATATATTGGTAGGCCCGATTCATATAATCAGCCGACCCCGCCGGCGAATCGGAATCTTGCGGACAAAAGGAGAAAGATTATGCCAAAAGTAACAATTGATAATTCAAGAGGGCTCGTCCAAGAGGGCGGCTCAGGGCTAGTGGTTAAATCTAGCGCAACTTTTAACAATTTGGTTTTAACCGCAGAGTCAGTGACTGCAGCTGGAGCTGCTAGCGTCACAGTTCCAGTAACACTGACAACGTCGGACGGAGACACAATGGCAGTTACACTCGCTGATGGATCCACCGAAGGCCAGATGAAATACTTTGTTGAGCTTCACGCGACCAATGCTACATCAATAACACCAGCCTCGACGTGTGGTGGCTGGTCTGTTGCTACTTTGACAAACGCAGGTGAAAATGTCACAATGGTGTGGACAGCCTCTGGATGGGCTCTTATTGGTCGATCGGGTGGCGCAACTCAGTCCTCTGCTACAGCTGTAGCTGGACAACCTATTATTGGTTAATATTTTATAGGTTGACAAATATCTTTTAGATATAATAGCAATTATTCGGGGCGCCTTAAAAAGGGCGCCCCGTTTCTATTTACATGTGTTCGTAATATTTATTATAATGATGGGTACTTTTAATGCCAAGCACAGTTAGAAGATCTTTTTTTTATACAGACACTAAGAAAACAGGAGCTAGTAAGAAAATGGCAGATGATTTTTATAAAGAAGCAGCGCAAGAGACTCTAAAGGCTGCTGTTAGAGAAAAACTTGCTTCACAACAGCAGTCTCAAAAAGAAGAGCAGCCTCAATCAGAGCCTGTTCAGCCTGAGATTCAGGCTGTTGTAGAGGTTGCTTTAAGCTCCCAGACAGAAAATACAATAGTTGATGAAGATGAAGATAGCTTTGATGATTTTGACTTTGTTGAGGCATACGATGATTCACCGGCAGCAGTTGATGCACAGATGCTTCCAGACAATAGAGCTAGAAGTGCAATTAATTGTGCATTTATTGGTGTTGGCGGCGGCGGTGGAAAGATGGCAAAGGCATTTCTTGATCTTGGATTTACAAAGACAGTCCTTATAAACACCACAGTGAAGGATCAACCTGAGGGTGTGTCATCTGAGCACTTTCTACTTCTGCCAGGAGCTGATGGTGTAGGGAAGGATATAACGCTCGGAAAAAGAGTCCTCATAGACAACAGTGCTATGGTAGAGGATATGCTTAGAACAAGAATCGGAAAGGTTGACTGGATATTTGTTCTAGCTGGCGGTGGAGGCGGCACGGGCAGCGCGTGTAAGATACTTAACGATACCCTGGTCCGTCATCTTAAGTCTGTAGGGGGTAACGGTGATATTGTATATATTATTACAAAGCCATCATCCCAGGAGCTTCTGAATCCCACCATATCAGCAAATTTTGAGTCTTTGCACGATGATGTAAGGCTTACTCCGCACATACTTTTAGACAATGAGAGACAGCTCAAGCTTCTAAGGGGAAAGGTTGGAATTTTAAATCTATACCCGACAGCAAATAAGAATTTTGCAAAACTTCTATGGAATGTTTTTAAGCTAGCATCAGAAAATTCTCCAATTCAATCATTTGACTCTAAAGATCTTGAGAGATGCTTATCAACACCAGGCAGAATGGTAGTAGGAAGCACAGTTGCCAGAGATGTTACAAAGCAAGACTTGGGATCTATTTTATATCAGGGTTGTATTAGGTCATCACCATGTCCCGCTCCACCAGGTAGATCAAAAGCAGGAGTTATGCTTCTTATTGCAACTTCTGCTATGGCTTCAGATCCGTCTGTTAGTAAAAAGCTAGAGGCTTCATTTTCATATCTAGGGGGAAGAACTGACACTCTTTTCACTGGCGTTTATATTAAAGAGAGAATCCCAGGGCTAATAGCTATCACTGTTATTGGCGGAATTTGAAAAAAAATATTTTATAACTTATTGAATTAAAACACGCTGATATAATTTGCCACAAAGAGATATAGATATCTAATTCAATAATCTAATTTAAATCTTGTCGTATTGCTTAATATTTATCATTAGAGCAAGAGTGTTCAATACGTCAGGAGATTGATTCGTGGCAACATTTTCAAATACTACAAATCCTACTCCGTATGGATTTTTCGACTCAGAGTCAAATTTCCAAACAGAGGCTAATAATATTGTTACATTTGTTAAAAGAAAGCTAGGCGATGATGTTCTAAGTGTTGAATTAACAAAGAAGCAGATATGGTCATCTTTAGAAGAGGCAACTCTAGAGTTTAGCTCGATATTAAATCAATATCAGGCAAAATCGCAGCTATCTCAATTCTTAGGGCAATCAACCACAGGGTCTGATGGCGCAATGTCTGGATCAGAGGGAATGTACCCAAGGGAAAATCTTGAGTATCTTACAAGATTTGCTGAGCCGTATGCTGAAAATGCTGGAGTTGGAGGATCTTATAACATGATGTCTGGCTCTATTCAACTAAAGCAAGGCCAGCAAGATTATGATATTTACAGCTCTCTTAAAGATGCAAGCGAGAATCTTATATTCTCTTCAAGTTTAAATCCCTTAAGGACAAAGTTACAAATAAGCGAGATTTTTCACTTTAATCCGCAAGCAGCATATAGATTTTTTGATACTACATCTGCAATAAATTATCTAAATAATGAATTTTCATTTGAATCTTTTACACCAGAGACTATATTTTATGTTTTGCCTGTTTTTGAAGATATTCTTAGGGCAGGACAGTTAGATCTATCAAATAGAGTTAGAAGATCAAACTACTCATACAAAGTTGTAGGAACAAAAGTAAGAATATACCCAAAACCAACGCAAGATAATCCTCAAAAACTTTTTATGAGGGTTAAATTTTTTCCAAACCCTCTTAGTCCGTCATTTCAAGATGATACAATAAAGGGAGTATCAAATTTATCTGATATTCCGTTTGGAAATTTAGAATACAATAATATAAACAGCATTGGAAGACAATGGATAAGGCAGTATACAACTGCTGTGTCTACCGAGCTGCTTGGTAGAATTAGATCAAAATTTGGAAACATACCAATCCCAGGATCAGATCTTACATTAAACGGCACAGATCTTGTTACTCAAGGAAGAGAAGATCAGACAAATCTAAAAACTCAGCTTAAGGAGATGCTAGAGACTATGACATATGATAAGCTTATGGAGACTGCAGCAACAAGAGCTGAGTTTATAAATAAGCAACTTAAATACGTTCCAATGCCAAATGGCTTAGCAATCTTTATGGGATAAATTATGGCAAGAATTTTTATAACACCGAGAGAGATAAATTTTATAAATGACATAGCAAAGGAAGTTGTTAAAGACGTTATTGGTCAAAAAATATATTATTTCCCAATATCAGAAATAAAATCAAAAATTCATGACATCTACGAAGAATCCTCTCATAAGATATTTGACAATCCAATTGAAATAGATGCACTTGTCAAATATGCACCCCAAGAGATTAGAGCAAATACATTTGGAAGCGAGGAATACTACACTATTGAAGTGTATGTGCAAGAGAGAGACATGCTTGATAAAGGCATTCAAATTCTAGAAGGAGATTTTTTTAGCTATGGCGAGGTATTTTTTGAAGTTATAACTGCGCCTGATTCAAATACTATTTATGGTCAAGTTGAGCATAAGGGTTTTATGACTATAACTGGAAAACAGGCACGTCTCGGACAGTTCAAATCTCATACGTTTGGCCCCACTGACGAACAGTACAGTGATAAAGATGCAGTTCAAGATACTTTTGTTCAACAGAGAGGATTTTCGAGAAACGAACAAGGAGAGACGGGCGACATAAGGGCACTTCAAAAAAATGGAGTTCTTACAGAGCCTATAACAGGTCCAGATCAAGTTTCACAAAAGGGTGATCCGGAAGGCGTAGGATCTGCATTTTACGGGGATGATACGTGATGGCTAGAAAGATAGATTCGGGATACGAGGGAATCGTCCCAGATGATTTTTCAATATCTCCAGCTGGAATAGAGCAGATGGATAGAGCTCTATTTGAGCTCTTTGATAAAAGGCTTGCATTTCAAGTTAAGATAAAAGAGCAATCAACAAAAGTGCCAGTTGTATTCTCTACTGGTGAAAGATTTGCACTAACTAGAAGAAAGTCGCCTATTAGAGATAGAAATAATGCGCTAATACTTCCGATAATTTCAATACACAGAAAAAATATTGATACATCTCCAGGACAAAGCGGATACGGAACTCCCATATCTTTTAGAAATCAGCAAAATTATACAATAAGAAAAAGACTTGACAAAAGAGATAGAAACTATCAGAAGATAGTTAATAAGCTAGGCCTAAAGAATCAGTACAATGCTGCCTCAAGGGCAAATTTTTTAAAAAATGATGTATTTCCAGGAAATGTAGCGCATCCTGGAAGACTAGCCACTAGAAGAAACGGAATGAATTTAACACTTCTTGACGATCCTGCTGGGACGTTTCTTAGAGATGATATTGGAGATAATATATTTGAAATAATTACTTTGCCTTACCCCAAGTTTTTAACAGCAACATACGAAGTGACATTTTGGACGCAGTATATGACTCAAATGAATCAGATTGTTGAAACAATGATGTCGCAATATGACGGACAAAATTACGGGTTTGAAATAGAGTCTAAGTCAGGGTACAAGTATGTAGGATATATAAAATCTCCTTTTGCAAATGCTGATAACTTTACAGATTTCTCACAAGAAGAGAGAGTGATAAAATATACCTTCAGCATAGATGTACCGGGATTTTTGCTAGGAACAGATAATCCAGGAATGCCCTCACCAATAAGAAAATTCTACTCTGCTCCTCAGGTTGAGTTTGGATATATCCAGTCGAGTACACAAGTTGTAAAAAAAGACAAATCACCTGATGGTGACGGAAATCCAAATAATTTCATACTATCTGATGTTGAAAATCTAGAAGTAGATGGTGAAACTAGCGGTATGCGAGGACAGGGAAGCGAAAGATTGGTTGATACAGTTATTGATCCGTTTACAGGTGAGAAAACTACGAGACTTGTTAGAGTTATAACAAGAAATCAAAGATCTGGAGAGACAGTGGCTAGCTCTAGGGTAACAGTCAATTTAGAGACAACTTTGGACACTATTAGCGATTAATAGTGATTTGTGATATTTGAGTAATTAAGCGATAGTTATAACTGTAGAAAGTCGTAACAGGAGATTCATTAAATGGCCGAACAGACATTTAAATCACCCGGTTTTTTTGAGAATGAAATCGATCTCTCACAAAGAGAGACAGAGATTATTGGAGTACCAGCGGGTGTCGTAGGAACAGCTAGGATGGGTCCAGCATTTGTACCCGTAACAGTCGGATCATTTGCTGATTTCGAGAGAAGATTTGGTACACTAGATTCAAAATATTTTGGTCCCTATGCAGTTAGAGAATTTTTAAAGCACCAGACTGCGCTTACTTATGTTAGAGTATTGGGTGCAGGAGCAAATGAAACAGCTACAGACATTGCAAATACTCGCTCTGGCGGAATCGTTAAGTCAGCAGGTTTTAAAGTAATAGGAACAGAAGCAACTGAAACACCCAGCTCTTTTGGAAGATATAAAGGGTGCACTCAGTTTATAGTTGCAAGACACGTTGTGTCATCATCACAGGAGAGATACGGGTATCCGATATTTAGAGATAACAGAAGCTATGATCTAAATAATACACTAGATGACAATGTGTTTCTTGTAAGGGGAATGTTATTTACATCAACTGGATCAAGATTTGAAATACTTGACTATGCAACAGCTAGCTATGCACTAACAGCATCTATTCAGTCAGATCTTGCTAAGCCAAATAGCGATGGATTATTTAAGCTAGTTCTTTCATCGTCTGCTGGATCTGCTTTCTCAACTGGCGACGGATTCGCTGGTATTAGAATATACACGGCATCACTTAATCCAGTCTCTGATGCATACATTGGGAATATTCTCAATACAGACCCAGAGAGATTTGGAGTTGAACAACATCTTCTATATGCAGACTTTCCTGTTGAGAACGAGCTGGCTTCTGTTGATACTGGGCCAGGAGATTGTCCTCCTATTGCTCTTGTCTCTGGATCGTCAAATTCATCTCAATCATCTGGTGTCTCAAGTATATCTTTCCTTGATGCTTTCGGAAGGTTTGATACAAGATATAGTGCAGCAAGAACATCAGCATTTATATCACAGCCATATGGAAGAAAAGAGTTTGATCTCTTCCACTTTGAGTGTATATCTGATGGTGCTGTTGCAAATCAGAAATATAAGATATCAATTAGAGATGTCAAGAAGTCAACAAGTCCAACAGATTTATATGGAACATTCACAGTCCAGGTTAGAAATTTTGATGACACAGATACAAACATACAGGTCGTGGAGCAATACTCTCAGTGTACTCTAAACCCACTTGACGATGACTACGTTGCAAAGAAGATAGGCGACTACAAGGCATACTTTAACTTCGATGCAGAGCAGGTGTCAGAAAGAAGAATGATGGTATCAGGAAAATATCCTAATGTCTCTTCTAAGATAAGAATTATTATGAATAACTCTGTTGAAAGTGGAGATGCCCCGAAAGACGCATTACCGTTTGGGTTTAGAGGATTCCCATCACTTAAGACAAATGACACACTTACAGATCACACAACTGGATCTTCAGCTGATAGATCTACAGAGGGGACTTCTGGCCCAGCAAGAAGGTTAACGCTAGTATCAGGATCAGCTGAGGGTGCTGGCGCAGGACCTATGCGTGAGCTATGGCCACCACTCTTTAAGAATGCTGCAGCAAGACTTACTGGGTCTATAGTTCCGCCTCTTCCGCTAAGATTCAAAGTGACAAGAGGCGATGTAAGTACAGCTGGAGGATTTAGAGGTCACAGTGGTGATGACGAGCGAGTTGATGGAAGATACTATTGGGGATGTAAATTTACAAGACTTCCAAGGACCGCGTCTCTTTCAAATGCAGTGCTTAACTCAAATGTGTCTTCTGAGATAAATCCCCTTATCAGGTCATACACAAAATTACTTGGTATCCAAAAGCTTGATCAGGCTGTAACAGGAGCCGGAGCAGATCAGTTTAATGATAATAAGTTCACTCTTGCAAGAGTTGCTCTTCCAAACTATATTGCAAACGACTCATCTGGAAACCCAAGCTTAGACAAGACTGCAAATACAAATTTGACGGGATCTGCGAAAGAGCATGTGCTAGATACTGCTTATATTAGAGATGCTGATCCGAATGCATCTAACTACACAGTTGTAGATCCTGAAAGCGGTGGATCAAGAATGACATTTGCTTCACTCGCTGCATTGACATCATCTGTTTATTTTAATAGATTCTCTACTTATGCAAAATTCACAAACTTAATGTACGGTGGATTTGACGGTGTCAACATTCTAAACAAAGACATGGCCAGGATGAATGACAGGTCAACGTCTTCAGATACAGGCGGGATCGCAGCAAATTCTCAACCTGATATTGGCCTTAATATCACTACTGCTACTGGCAACGATTTCGGAAGCGGAAAGTTAAATTCAAATGTTGCATCATATAGAATAGGCGCAACAATTATAACAGACCCAATGGTATCCAGAGTAAATGTCATAACAATACCAGGAATAAGGGACTCAGCTGTTACAGACTTTGTATTCGATAAGCTCTCTGTTTACTCCAAGGGATTCTATGTAGTTGATATACCATCATATGATGCAAGCGGTGTAAGGCTCTTTGGTGATAGCGGAGATCCCTCTATTGATGTCGGTCAAACTTATGAACAGTTTGACTCCAGGGCAGTAGATAATAATTACTCTGCAACATATTTTCCTGATGTTACAATAGAGGATCCGATTAATAATGAAAGGGTTCAAGTTCCATCATCTATTGCAGTTATTGGAGCTTTAGCATATAATGATAGTGTTGCATATCCATGGTTTGCACCTGCAGGATTTAATAGAGCTGCTCTAGACTTTGTTACAAATGTCAAGGTAAGGCTTAATCAGGCAGATAGAGATAATCTTTATGAGGCAAGAATAAATCCGATAGCAACATTCCCTAGAGCGGGATTTGTAATATTTGGACAAAAAACGCTACAGCTATCTAGAAGTGCTCTAGATAGAGTTAATGTTAGAAGAATGCTTCTCGAGATTAAGCGACTTATTTCAAACGTCGCAAACAAAATAGTATTTGAGCAAAACACGCCTCAAACTAGATCAAGATTTGTATCTCAAGTGACACCTCTTCTTGCCACAGTTCAGGCTCAACAAGGCGTTGATCAATTTAAAGTAGTTATGGATTCAAGCAATAACACGCAGGAAGATATTGAAAATAATGTCTTAAATGGAAGAATCGTAGTTGTTCCAACTCGTGCAGTTGAATTCGTAGCAATAGACTTTATAATAACAAATGCTGGCGTTAGCTTTGAATAGAGAATAGTTATAAACGTGAATTGGAGATTATTAATAAATGGCTGAAATAACCTATAGTAGCGCAGGCGTTTACACAAATGAGATTGACCTGTCTCAGCCCAGGGCTGTAACTCCCACAGGGACACCAGCAGGCGTAATTGGAACTGCAGATAGGGGACCAGCGTTTGTCCCTATAACAGTTGGAAATTATCAATCTTTTGTTGCAGCATTTGGAAGTGCAGATGGTTCAAAATTTGGACCTCTTGCAGTCAATCAGTTTCTTAAGAATGCTCAGGCTTTAACTTACGTTAGAGCTCTAGGCATTGGAGATGGAAAGCAGAGAAGCTCTACAACTGGACAGGTCACATGGTCTGGATTTGTTGTTGGAAACCAGCAGGTAAAAGATAATGGGCTTATTGGAACTAATCCTTATGGAACAGTAGGCGGAGGTCCACTCGGAAGAACACACTTCCTTGGATGCTTTATGTCTGAGTCTGCAGGAAGCACAATATTTAGTGAAGCTGGAATTACACTCAACATTAGTGGAGCAGTTCCGATTATTAGAGGTGTTTTGATGGCACCATCTGGTGTTATTCCAACACTATCTGGAAACTTTGTGGCAAAGGGAAGTGAGAGCCCAAGTAGTACAACTACAGCAATGCTAACTGTTGCCAATGCAAAGGGTGGCCTGACAGGATCAGTTGATCTTGCAACTCAGCAGTTTGTTCTACTTCTAAATGGTCATAAGTCAACAGGGGAATTCCCTAATGTTCTAACTTGTTCGTTCGAGACAACAAGCGGCCAATACTTTAGTCACGTGCTTAATACTGATCCACTTAAGATTCAAGAGGCAGGCCACCTTCTCTATTCACATTATAATATAGATACAAGCCTTGCAGTCGTAACTGGCTCTGGAATTTTAAGTGCATCATTAAACTTCACAGCAGGAAAAGACGGAGGAACAGTCTCTACGTTTGAACCTGTCGCGTTTATTACAACATCGTCTATATCTAGAGACTCATCTGACACGTATGTTCCTAACTATGAAAATTTCAGAGAGAGGTTTAAAACACCAGCTACTCCATACTTCACATCACAGGTGTACGGTGCATCAGCATACAATTTGTTTAGGGTCCACTCTGTTGATGACGGAGCGTATGCAAATACACTATTTAAGATCACTATATCAAATCTAAAACCAGCATCAACAGATGACGGTTATGGAACATTCTCTTTAACAGTTAGGGACTTTAATGATAATGACTATGAAAAGACGCCTCTAGAGACTTATAACGGATTGTCTCTTGATCCAGGAAGTGATAGGTATATTGGAAGAATGATAGGTGATCAAAGGGCATACTTTGATTTTGATCAGGCATCTTCAGCGCAAAAACTTGTTCTTGCAGGAGACTTTCCTGTAAGGTCAAATTATGTTAGAGTTGAGCTTGGAGATCAATTAAAGAATGGAAACGTTCCAAACACAGCTCTCCCGGTAGGGTTTAGAGGTCTTAGCCACCTTGTCACATCGGGTACAAATCCCCTAACAAGCCCAACAACAGGATATTATTATACCGACGGAGGAGAGAAAATTAATTATCTCCAGCCTGGTTTAACAACTGATATCTTAAAGAGAGCTGTGCAACCACCTGTTACGTTTAGAAGAAATGTTGCGGTGGGTGAAGGAATTAACAAAAAGTCAAGAGCTGGCCTCGGCTGGGGCGTTCAGTTTGAGACAATTACAAGTCTAGCGACACCCAATGCGCTTAAACCAAATGATCCCACAATAGTCAGCTTAGCAAAATTCTTCCCAGGTTTTCACCCAACAAGCTTCAACTTCTCAGTTGGAAATAATGAAGGAACTGCAGACTCTCAGGGGACAGTTCTAGATTGTGATACGTTTAATAACAATATTTTCTCTCTTGAGAGGGTAAAAGTTAGAACGGGATCTGTCATGTACGGAGGAGTAACTGTTGCAGATATAGATCATTGGGCATCAGCATCTTATGTAAGGAAGGGATCAATAACAGCCGATGAAACTGCAAAAACTAGAGCATTCAAAGTGGATGACTTAAAGGCGCAGGGAAATAGGGCGTATCTATCGTTCACAACAATAGCTCAGGGCGGATTTAACGGTCTAGATATCTTAAATAAAGATAAGTCAAGACTTCTTAATGCTTCCGCAAAGAGAGAGATGGATGATGTAACAAATCAGGGAGGAACTTCCGGTCCTACAGTTTCAGCATACAGGAAAGCAGTTGACATAATGGGGACAAAGTCAGAGGTTGAAATCAACCTTCTTGCAATTCCCGGATTAAGACACACATCTGTTACAAACTATGCGATGGATTCAGTTGAGAGTAGATTTGACTCAATGTATATTATGGACATAGAGGAGAGAGATGAGCTAGACTCAGTTGTTACATCTTCTGTGGGTGCAAACGTTAACGTAACAAACACAGTCAATGCATTCCTTGGAAGGGCTTTAAATACTTCATTCGCGGCAGCATACTTTCCAGATGTCGTCATTCAGGAGCCAACAAATCTTACAAATGTAAGAGTACCTCCATCAACAGTTGTTCTAGGGGCCTTTGCACAGAATGATGCCATTGGATATCCCTGGTTTGCACCGGCAGGTTTCTCTAGAGGATCACTTTCAAGTGTTCAGCAAACATCTCTGATGTTTAACAAGCAAAATCTTGATGACATATATGACGCTGACATCAATCCTATCACAGAGCCTGTCCCGGGAGCTGGAATCATGGTCTGGGGTCAGAAAACTCTTCTCTCTAACGCATCAGCACTTGATAGGGTCAATGTTAGAAGGCTTCTAATATACATTAGAAGAAGGGTAAGAGATGTTTCAAGGCAAATGCTATTTGAACCAAACAGGCAAGAAACTCTAGATAAGTTTACGTCCCTTGTTCAGCCAATACTTCAGACAATTCAAGAGAGAAGCGGTGTTGATAGGTACAAAGTTATAATTGATGCTACGACAACAACACAGACAGATGTAGAGAATAACACGCTACGTGGAAAGATATTCATACAGCCTACAAGAACAGCAGAGTTTGTTGCTCTTGACTTCGTTGTCACTAATGCTGGTGATGGATTTGCAAATGCTTAAGATAAAAAATTCACCAGCAGTATATTTAATTTTAGGAGAAATTTAAATGGCTACGACACTTTCAGTCACAGACATGCTTCCAAACAAATTCGAGCCCAAAAGAAAATTTAGATGGGTTTTTGCGCTGGAAGGCGTTGACTCATTTTTGATGAAGACAGCTAATAGACCAAGTATCACTATTGATGAGAAGGAGATCCCTTTTATTAATGCTAAACGGTATGTTGCTGGCAGACTCACTTTTGGAGATCTATCTTTAACACTATACGATCCGATAGCACCGTCTGGATCACAGCAGGTGATGGAATGGATTAGAACTCACTACGAGTCAGTCTCAGGTAGAGCTGGATATGCAGATTTCTATAAGAGAGACATACAAATTAAACTTCTAGATCCAATTGGAACTGTTGTTGAGCTTTGGGATATAAAGGGAGCATTTATAAAAACTGCTAACTTTAATGAACTCACTTATGATGACAATAGCGCTCCAGTTGAGATAGCTTTGACGCTAAGATATGACAACGCTGTTCTACAGTACTGACATATAGAGACACTAATATTAATTTGGCAGGTGGTTTACATCACCTGCCATTTTTGTTAACATTAATTGCAACACCTATTATCTTTAATAATAGAGTTTTGGAGTGAATTTGTCTAATATTCATGGTTCAATACCAACGCAAAATGTAATGAAAGATGAGTTTGGCTGGGAGATTCCAGTTGAGATGGTACCCGTACCATCAGAGGGAAAAGTATACCCAGAGGGCACATCTCTTCATAATAGGAAAACAATAAAGATTAAAGCTATGACAGCAAGAGAAGAAGACATATTATCTTCTCAGGCTCTTATAAAAGAGGGAACTGTAGTAAGTCATCTTATTGAATCGTGTGTTCTTGATAAATCTATCAACATAAAGGATATGCTCCTGGGAGATAGAAATGCTCTAATGGTCTCTATAAGGATCACAGGGTATGGCGCAGGATACTCTGCAAATGCTGCATGTCCAGAGTGTGCATCAAGAAACTCATATGACTTCAATCTTTCAGAGCTTGAGATCAAGCCTCTAGATATCGAACCAGTAACACCAGGTGAAAATGTATTTTCATATACACTCCCTGTGACAAAGAAAGAGGTTCACTTTAAATTTATGACAGGAGGAGATGAGCAGGATAGAACTAAAACTCTTGAGAGAAAGAGAAAGGCTTTTCCTGGAATAAAGATTGAAGACAATGTTACATCAAGATTAGATCAGGTAATATTGTCTATTGATGGCATAGCTGACAAAAACAAGATATCACAATTTGTTAGAGGTATGCCTGCTCTTGACTCTAGAAACTTAAGAAACTATATCAACGATCATGAGCCTGGGATTGACATGTCGACATGGATGAAGTGTTTAAATTGCGGCGAAACTTCAAGCATATCTCTCCCGATGGGAACCAATTTTTTTTGGCCCAGTCTGCAGAGATAAAGAGCGATTCCTCGAGGAGTCATTTCTCCTTCAATATCACCTAAAGATGTCCTATAGTGACACTAGATCAATGCCTATACGATATAGGCGATGGTTTCTTGATAGGCTTGTAGAAGAGATCAAGTCGTCAAATGAGAATAGGAAAAGTGCAACAGAAAGGTCAGGCCCCAGAGAGATTCCGATAAATCAGATGATGGAGAATATTCACAACGAGGCCACAGCACCAAAGAACACGTCACCTAAGAAGTTTAAGTGAACCCTTTGCTTGTGAATAGTTATATCTAAGGGTGAGATTCAATGGCCAATGATAACAACGAACTGCTATCTCAGCAGAGAATAATAATAGCTGATATTAATAATCTCTACAAGCAGATAAACGATAATCTCCTGCGCCAACAGGCAAATCAAGAGATGATTGCGAAGGGGGGCATTGCCAATTCAGATGATGCAAAAGCTCGATTAGAACAGCTTAGAGCTGACCTTGGATCAACAGCCCAGGTTGCTGCTTTTACAGAGGAAGAGATTAGGAACGCCGCATCGGCCGGCCGTGATTTGGGTCCAACAATCGGCGCTGGAGCTGGAGAAGCAGTAGACGGTTTAACAACTGTTGGTGAAGTCGCAGGGGGATTGACTCAAACAATTTTGCAGGTGAAAAAGGGCTGGGACTCAGCTCTTAAGCTGATAGCAGAAAACGCAGAGAGCTCTCTTAGGAGATCATACTCAAAGATACAGGATTATTTTGGAGGAATAACTCTTGGTGCTATGAATAGCACAGACGGCACGATTGTGGCCGGAAATCAGATGGCTGGAGCATTTCAAAAGGTTGCAAAAGAGATTGACCTAGCAGGGTATAGCTTTGCAACCTTTGGCGAAACTGGCAGGACAGCCACATTCCCTCTTCAGGCAGCACTCGGATCAACCGAAGAGATTATGGCTACGTTTAATCAACTGGTTATTCAAGATGGTCTAATAAACGGCATGTCAATGGCCGAGCTTGCAATGTCATCAGCTGGTGAAGAGTCAATAAAGCAGATGAGAACTGTCTCGCTTGCTCTTGGATTAAACGCAGAAGAGACCTCAACATTTGTCAGTAGGCAGATAAGTCTTACGGGTAAGGCAGGGACAGACATGCTTGCTGAGGCTGCGCTATCTGCAAAGGCTGTGGCAAAGATCGTAGGATCATCTGCAAAGGTGATTGGAAAGAGTATGCAGGCCATAATTGCTGACACTGAGAGATTTGGAAATGTCACAGTTGATGAGGCAGCAAGAATAAGTGGAACACTGGCAGAGCTAGGTATAGACTATGAAGACTTAGGTGGAATGGTCAACAAGTACATGTCGTTCGAGGGTGCAGTTGACAGTATATCAGCACTAACTACAGTGTTTGGAGTTCAGCTTGACTCTATGGAGATGATGAGGCTTGCTAACACAGATCAGGAGGGATTCCTTAGAAAGATGCGTGAACAGTTCATAATGACTGGAAAATCTGTTGACGACATGAATCTTGCAGAGAAGAGACTAATAAAATCCCAGCTAGGCCTTAAAGACATAGAGTCTGTTGAGAGACTTTTCGACCCTGGGAGAGCTCTTACGTCGCTAGAGGAGCTCACACAGGCAACTGCTGATATGGCACCAGAGGATGCATCAGAGAGAACTAAAAAGCTATTTGAAGAGATGGGAGATGAGATGCTATCTCTCGCTAATCTCACGGAGTTCTCTACAAAAGAGATGCAGACATTTTTTCAAGAGGGTCTCACAGCTCCTCTACGTGAGGCTAAGATAGCTCTTGAGCAGCTCACAGCCAAAAAAGCCGGCGCAGGAATGGAACTGGGTGCACCTGCTCTGGAAGCGGGTCAGGCTCAAGCTGTATCGATGCAGGAATCTTTCGTCGAGTCAATGCCAAAGGCTATAGCATCTGTAGAGACTCTTATCGCAAGTATGACAGAGGGGTTTACAGCGGTAGTAGAGCTCTTGAAGGGGCCTCCTGCCCTCCTCAACTCAAGCGATAGCGCCTGGGATATAACATTTAGAGACAGGGCACCTAAGTCTATTGGAAAGACCACAGAGGCACTTCTTACTATGACAAAAGAGATGAAATCATCATTTGAGGGTATCACAGAGGGCCCTCTAGATGGTTTTCTCAAAGCGCTTGGTGACGGAATCCCCGAATCTATGGCGATAGCTTCAGGCGAGATGGCAAAATTTGCTAGCATGTCAGATGAAGAGCTCAAAGAGCTTATGAAGGATACAGATGGTATGGGCCAGAAGCTTGCAAAACAGCTAGGGTTCTTGCAGCAGAGAGGCGGAAAGCTAACAGAGAGTGCACTAAAAGAGCTTGCAGCATCTATAGGTTTCACAGGAGATGACTGGAAGGACAAGATGGATACCATCATGAGTACTCAGGCAGATGAGGCCGGTGCTGCTCAGGCTCTCCAGGGCGATGCTGTCACGACTATGCTCCAGGCATATAAGGATATGGGTGTCACCATGGACGACATGGGTGGCGCTGATGGTGAGTGGGCAAAGGCGTACGCAGCAGAGTACAGTCTTAGCCCCGAAGAGCTAACTCAGGCTTTATCTGGTGAAGCAGACATAGGGTCTATTGTGAGGGGATCTCTTGATGAGGCTAATGTTGCTGCAGCAGAAGCAAAAGCTGAAGAGAAGTCTAGGACTGAGAGGCTTCGAGAGGAATATGAAGCAGAGTCTGGAGCAACAGAGGGCTCAGGGCGCGAGCAAAGCGCTAATATTCGCAGAAATACAAAAGCAATAAATGATCTTGCAACGGCTGTAGGGCTTCTAAAGGACTCTATGTCAGACAGGCCCATAGTTATTAATCTTGCAGGTCAGCCAATAACAGATTATATAGTTGACTCTTATAAGGGAAGAACTTCAACATCTGGAAACACTTTGGCGCTAGAGCCACAATGATTGTAAGGAGCACTACTTGTCACTAACTGATAAAATACTTAATGATAGAATATTTAAAAGCTTAAGTGAGGGAATGTCTGAAAGCGATAAGGCTAATCTTGAGAAAAGCATAAGAGAGATGCTATCTCCTGCAGAAGATTTTTATTATAAGATACTTGATATGGGATCTACAGAGGAGGGAGTTGAAAAGCTCTCAGATGCCATAAAGCCAGTTATAGCACCTACGGATTTTGAAGATGTCAAGAAATAAATTAAAAGATTTTTTAAGTCAAAAGTATGGTGCGAATGCTCCGAATATGATCTCACTAGTGTCAGACACAGAGGACAGCGGCCGAACAGACAGACTTGATTATGGAGATGACCTTGGGGTAGAGCCTGGCACGGGCGATGAGTTACTCTCACTTCAAAGTCCAGAGGAGCCTGGCGGCCTTCTTGGGGATTTTGTAAAGTATATTGTAGACCTTTCAAATCATGATCATCCGGGAAATCAATTTATCCTAGAGGGAGGCAACACCATTGCAGTACAGTCAGATAGAGGTGACTCTCTTGATGTATCCTATGATGGAGTTGTTAAAACTTACGTAGAGGCTGTAGACGGAGTTCTTGGCCAAAAAGAGAAGAGCACGCTTGGAAGTGTGATGTCTTCGTATTCTCAAAGTGGGTACCTCGAAGGACTAAATCTCTCAGACCTAAAGACTGGATATGGTGAGATTCCATTTGGTGATGATGTCCCTGATGAAGAAGTGTATGAGATGAATGGTAACACAATGCTATCTACGATAGCAGGTGAGGATCTTAGTAACACAAACAAAGTTCGAGACAACTTTCGTGGAAAAGATAACACTACAGAGTCTGTCATTGAAGAGGCAGTTGAGAATATGCTTGTTGCAAACAGCAGGTTTAGAGGTGTGGGTGGCGATAGGTTTAGCTCTTTTGTCGATCCAGATTCGAAATTCGCTTCTGAGTTCGAAGGAGCAGACACGAGCACAACATCAGCAGGCACTTTAACATCTCAAAATCTATTTGGAGAGTATGTTAGAAATCCTAAAAATACCGGATCTGATGCAAATGCCATGGCCATCGATCAGCTAAAGACAGTCGCAGCATCTATGATGTTAAAGGCAGCAGGGTGGGACTCCTCTGACACTCCGGGAAATAGTATTGATCCTGGAGAGTTCTCTGCTAGCGAGGAGTCTGTTCCAAACACAGATAAGATTGATTTTGATAACCTTAGGGCGAGAGATGCATACGGCGCGCCCGAGACTGACTCTGGTGACTCTCCAAGGGCAGGGAGGGGGGAAACCATATCTTATGAGGGAGGGTTCTCGTACGGGGTTATGAACACTCCTGATACACCATTCTCTGATAGTGGTTCACACACTATTATGACAGCTCACGCTGCTGCAGCAATTATAGCAATGCTTGAGATAGCTCTTGAGACGTTTAGTGTAGTCACAGACAGTGGGACATTTGATCTCACAAAGGGTCCGTATATTCCTGGTCATGCAAGAATAATAGGCAGGACAACAACGTTTGAAGCATTTAGAAATCTCATTCTAGTTCCGACTGAGCATAAGTATAGTGACTGTGTTGTTCAGGGCTTTCTGGTAATGTTTAATAGGGATATTGAGGACACAAAGCCAGATGATGGAGAGCCAGGCAGGGATGCAGCTGGTTATCAGGGTGTTCAGGAGTCTCCTGGTTTCTGGCTTGCAGTTTGTAGAAAGATAATTAGAGCATTTACAGATTTTAGTGCAACTGTCTCTGAGGACGCTCAGAGCTATGTCTCAACTCCAAGCTCGACAGCTTTGTGGTCGAACTTATTTGAAATAATGGCTGGAAATGGAATATTGAGAATACTTAATGTTGCAGCACAGATAGGTGATAGGTATCTTGTGTCAAATGGTGGAAAGATAAAAGGCGCCGCCAGCGGCGGATACGGCGGCGTATCTCCAGATGTAGCAACATGGAGCGTTGATTCTCTACCAGATGGAGCTGGAACAAGAGTTTCAAAAAGTAGATCTCAAAGTGGACAGACAGCTTTGTCTCTAGCATGGAGAGGAAGCACAGCACCGTCAATATTCTCAATTCCAAAGAATGTCATATTTGCTGCATTTGAGATGGGGACTCTTGGGTATGGCACAAACCCTGCAAAGGGAATGCTAGGCTCACAGCTAATTGAGAAGACTTATGTAGATGTCTGGTCTGGTGCTGACTCTGAAGAGAATGTGTTTGGAATATCCAATGCTCCTAGAATACCAACTGCTCTAATAGAGCAGATTGAGAACAAGTTCGATGCAGAGTATGTTCCGTTTTACTTCCACGATATTAGAACAAATGAGATAGTTGGATTTCACGCATTTCTTGACGGATTGACTGATAGGATATCGCCTAAATTCACATCAGTTGGAGGGTATGGAAGAATAGAACCTGTTAAGATATACAAAGAGACAACAAGGTCGCTTAGCTTCTCTTTCTACGCAGTTGCAACATCTAAAGAAGACTTTGATGAGATGTGGTTCAAGATTAACAAGCTCACAACTATGGCATACCCATCATGGACAGGGGGATCCACACTTAGCGCAAATGAGGGTAAGTCAATATTTAAACAACCGTTTAGCCAGGTTTTAGGAGCTTCACCACTAATCAGGCTGAGAATCGGTGATGTCATTAAAAGCAACTACTCAAGATTTAATCTCGCTAGAATATTTGGAATAGGTGAGGATGGAATAGTTCCGGAGGCACCAGAGGATGCTGGGTGGTTGGGTGCACAGTCACTAACTGCTAATGCGTTTAGTAGATCTCTAACATCAATTCAGTTTGAGACAGTGTTTGCAGCTCTGTATGGGTCACCGGTTAGCTTTCTATCTCTCTTAGGTGATATGAACTCTGGCCTTGAGAGAGCAGCGACATCTTTGCTGATGAATACTCTTGGATTTACAAATCCTCTCGGAGTCGGGTTTATTATGAAAAATCTTCTTAGCCCTGATGTTGTTGGTAATGCCATACCAAGCAATCGAACTCTTATCGGCGGTATGGAGGCTAAGGCGGGTAGACTTAAAGGGACCTCAAGCGGCGGAGAAGAGTGGGGATATAAGGAGGGAGACTATCCATATCTTAAGGCATCTGTC
>LWDU01038488.1_pt1 | contig 29515 bp, 32 predicted proteins | sample 727161 | NCBI WGS metagenome assembly LWDU01 (sample SAMN04566230, study PRJNA314399) | hydrothermal vent metagenome | isolation source: deep sea hydrothermal plume seawater | place: Mexico: Gulf of California, Guaymas Basin | collected 2004-07-11
AAATGTTCCAACGCCGAATCCAAATCCTCGGGAGGATTCAGCTCGTGCTGAAACAAAAATTGAACCGCGCGCTCACGCGCATGACGTCGGGTGCCCATGGCGATAGCTTGAAGGAGAACGGTTGCGAGCAAAAGAAAATTCGCGCTCGAACGATGGCATGGACGCGCGCAGCGCGTCCCTACCGATTAATACCGCGGCACGCTCGGATCAATTTCCTCCGCCCATGCGTTGATTCCGCCGGCGACGCTTTTGCAGTATTTGAAGCCTTGTTGTTTGAGGAAATCCACTGCCTTGAGCGAGCGAGCTCCCATTTTACAGTGGAGATAAATTATTTGGTTCGGATCCAACTCGGTGAAGCGCTGCGGCAATTCGCTGAGCGGGATCATCGGCACGCCATCGATTTTGGCAATCTCCGCCTCATCGTGTTCGCGCACATCGATTACCGCGATGTCTTTCCCCGCCAGCGCTTCTTTCATTTGCTGCACGGTGACTTCGTCGGGATGTTGTTGCGGTTCGTCCGGCTCAAGGCCGATGCCGCAAAACTCTTCGTAATCGATCAGCTCCGTAATGGTCGGGTTGTCGCCGCAGATCGGGCACTTGGGATCGCGGCGCAATTTCAGCTCACGAAATTTCATATCCAACGCGTTGAAGAGCAAAAGGCGATTCACCAACGGCGTACCTTTGCCGAGTGCGAGTTTCAAGATTTCCGTGGCTTGAATGCAGCCGATGATTCCCGGCAACACGCCAAGCACGCCGCCTTCCGCGCAGCTCGGCACCATCCCCGGCGGTGGCGGTTCGGGATACAGACAGCGATAGCACGGCCCGCCCAGTTCCGGCGCGAACACGCTGGCTTGGCCTTCGAAACGAAAAATGGAGCCGTACACGTTTGGCTTTTTCAAAAGCACGCAGGCGTCGTTGGTCAAATAACGCGTTGGAAAATTATCCGTGCCGTCCACCACGATGTCGTACGGCATCATAATTTCTATCGCGTTCTCGGCAGTCAGCCGCGTTTCGTGAACCACCACTTCCACCTCGGGATTAATCGAGTTGATGGTCTCCTTGCCCGACTGCACTTTGGGCCTGCCCACATCGGCCGTGCCGTGGGCGATCTGTCGCTGCAGGTTTGAAAAATCCACCACATCAAAATCCACGATGCCAATCTTGCCAATGCCCGCCGCCGCGAGATACATCGAGATGGGCGACCCCAACCCGCCCGTGCCAATGCACAGCACGCTGGTGGCCTTCAGTTTCTTTTGCCCCGCCATGCCCACCTCGGGCAAAATCAGGTGCCGCGAATAACGGCTTATCTCTTCATTACTCAGTTCAACGCTCATGTGATGATAAAACTGGACAGCGCATAGGCTGTCCGGAAACAATGAATCCGCCCGAAGTGAGACGCCAAGTCAATCCGAAAACAGCCGCTGACACACTGCGCCGTGCCAGTCAACTCCGCCCGCGCCTGGCCATTGTGCTCGGCAGCGGCTTCCAATCCGTCGCCCAAGCGATGGCCGTCGCCCGCGCCGTGCCCTACGCCAAGCTCGCCGGATTCCCCAAACCCACCGTCGCCGGCCACACCGGAAAGGCTCTCATTGGCACGCTCGACGGCACAAACATTTTAGTGCTCAGCGGACGCGCCCATTATTACGAAGGCCATTCACTCGAGATCGTCACCTTCCCCATTCGCGTGCTGGCCGAGTACGGCATTGAAAACATTTTGCTCACTAGCGCTGCCGGGGGGATCGACAAAAAATTCAAGCCCGGTGAGTTCATGCAATTCACCGACCACTTGAACTTCATTGGCGACAACCCACTGCGCGGCGCGCTCGCCAAAGGCCGCGAGCGCTTCATCGACCTTTCCCAAACCTACGATCCCGCGCTCAACCAAGCCCTCCAAGCCGCTGCGCGCAAAACCAAAACCAAACTCCATCGCGGCGTCTACTGCGCCCTCAGCGGCCCCAGCTACGAAACCCCCGCCGAGATTCGCGCCTTTGCAAAACTTGGCGCGGACGCCGTGGGAATGAGCACCGTGCCCGAAGCCATCGTCGCCCGCCAATGCGGCCTGCGCGTGGCGGCAATTTCCTGCATCACCAACGCCGCCGCCGGCATCAGCAAAACTCCACTGTCGCATTCGGAAGTTTTAGAGATTGGCGAACAAGCCAGCACGCAAGCGGCGAAATTGATAACTGAATTTTCTGCCGGCAAGATGCCGGCAGCACATTGACGCCATGCCTCACACGAAACTCATCCAAGCCGCACTTGCTGCCCGCGAACAATCCGTCGCGCCCTATTCCAAATTCAAAGTCGGCGCGGCACTACTCACCGCAAGCGGGGATATTATCAGCGGCGCAAATGTCGAAAGCGCCAGCTACGGCCTCAGCTGCTGCGCCGAACGCATCGCCCTCTTCAAAGCCCTCACCGATGGCAACCGCGATTTCACCACCATCGCCATCGCCTCCGCCGGTGGCGCCGCGCCTTGTGGAGCTTGCCGCCAACTCCTCGCGGAATATGCAGGAGAAGCCGAGGTCATCCTCGTCGACAGCGAATCGCCAAGTACGCCCACCATCACCACGATGGGCGTTCTATTACCCAACGCTTTCACCGGCGATGACTTTCCCGAAGCTTAAACCTTCCTCAAATTCTTCGGGTTCAGTGGCAACAAATCCTTTGGCAAGAATAGCCCGTTTTTTCGGATGAGTTCGCCGTCGAACCACACTTCGCCGCCGCCCCATTCTTTACGTTGGATGAGGACCATATCCCAGTGGACGGCGGAGCGGTTGCCGTTGTCGCAGTCTTCGTAGGCTTGGCCGGGGGTGAAGTGGAGGGAGCCCGCGATTTTTTCATCGAACAAAATATCGCACATCGGGTTCATCACATACGGATTGAGCCCGAGCGAAAACTCGCCGATGTAGCGCGCGCCGGGATCGGTATCGAGAATCTCGTTGAGTCGTTTGGTGTTGCTGCTGGTAGCCTTGATGATTTTGCCGTCCTTGAATTCCAGCTTCACGTTTTCAAACTTGGTGCCGGCGTAAAGCGTCGGCGTGTTGTATTGGAGCGTGCCGTTGACGGAATTTTTTATGGGACACGAAAACACTTCGCCATCGGGGATGTTGCGATCGCCCGCGCACGGGATAGCGGGCATCCCTTTGATGCTGAAACGCAGATCGGTGCCAGGCGCTTTGAGGTGCACGTCCTTGGCTTTGGTCATTCGCTTGACGAGCGGTTGCATCGCCTTGGCCATTCGGCCGTAGTTGAACGTGCACACTTCGAAATAAAAATCCTCGAACGCCTCGGTGCTCATATTGGCCGCTTGCGCCATACTCGGCGTGGGCCAGCGCAGCACGACCCAGCGGGTTTGGTTCACGCGATAGTTTAGCAGCGGCCGCATTGTTTTGGAATACGCCTGCATCACTTTGGACGGCACGTCGCTGAGTTCGCTGGTGTTTTCCGCGCCGCGAATGGCGATGTACGCCTGCACTTTTTTCATTCGATACAGTTCAACGTCCTTCACCATTTTGGCGTGGGCGTCGTTGGAGCCGCGCAAGCTCTCGCGCACGACGCGGGATTGGCGCGTTTCCACGAGCGGAATACCGCCCACTTTGCGCGTGGCGCGGATGAGGGCGATGGTCATTCGATCGGGGATATCCGCCACATCGATGAACACCGCCTCGCCTTTTTTTAGTTCGCAGGAATATTCCACCAGCGATTTCGCCAACTTGTCGTATCTTGGATCACTCATAATTTTTGTTAAAATAATCTCAGGCGCGCTTTTATCGAGCCTTCTCCTCTTTGCTTTCCTTTTTTCGTAAGGCCTTTTCGTGTCTTGCCGTTTCCGCCCGCAGCAGCGCTTCCGCCTGCCAACCATTTGCTTGCGCACGTTGGGTCAACGCAAATAACTCCTTCGCCAACTTCGCCTTTGCCCCGCCCTTTCGGCCTTGGGGTAACAGCCCGTGTTTGCGGGCTTTTTTGGTGACTTCATGTGCCCGCATCAGCGCCGGTAAATGCCGCGGGATGCCATCAAAAGCCGAAGTGCGTTCGCGATCGGTGCCGGCCTTTTCGGTCAGTTTAATTTTCTCCCATTGCCGCCACACGCCGTCCACGTCTTTCACGTCCACATCGCCAAACACGTGGGGATGTCGCCGCACAAGTTTGTCGGCAATACCGCGCGCGACCTGTTCAAAATCAAACGCGCCGCGCTCCTTCGCCATTTGCGCGTGAAATACAACCTGCAACAATACGTCGCCCAACTCCTCGACCATCTCCACATCGTCATCCGCCTCGATGGCGTCGACCAATTCATAAACTTCTTCAATGGCGTTGAGCCGAATGCTTTTGTGATTTTGCTCTTGGTCCCACGGGCAACCATCCGGCGCGCGTAAGCGGGCCATCACGGCGAGCAATTCATCGATGGCTTTTTTCTTCGTTGCCATTATAAAATCACGAGGTCATCGCGGTGCACGACCACTTTGCCCGCGCTGCCGTTTTCGATTTCCGCGCGCGCGTGGCGCGTGATGCCTTGGGCAAAGCCCGTGCCATTGCGATCACAAATCCGCACCACATCGCCCGCCGCAAATTCGCCTTCGCATTTGGCAATGCCCATTTTGAGCAAGCTCTTCGTGCGCTCCCGCAGCGCGGCCTTGGCGCCATCATCAACCACCAGCGCGCCTTTGGGGTGATGGAAGAAAGCAATCCACCGCTTTCGGCCTTTGAGTTTATCGCCGCTCGGCACAAAAAAAGTTCCGACCGAATCGCCCGCTAGGATTTTTGTGAGTTGGCCACGCTTCACGCCATTGGCGATAACCATCGGGATACCGGCGCGGCCGGCGATTTGCGCGGCATCCACTTTGCTCGCCATTCCACCAATGCTTGTGGCGCTTTGGGTGCCACGCGCGAGACGGCGGATGGAGTCGTCGATATTGCGCACGATTGAAATCAGGCGCGCATTGGGCCTGCCAAAATTGCGGATGAGGCCATCGGCGGTAGTGAGCTGCACCAATAAATCCGCTGGCAACAGCGCGGCCACGAGCGCGGAGAGTTTGTCGTTGTCGCCCACGGTGAGTTCATTAAAAGTCACCGCATCGTTTTGGTTGATGACGGGAACAACGCCGTGATCGAGCAAAGCCATCAAAGTGTTGCGCGCGTTGAGGTGCCGATCGTGATCGCGCAAGTCATCGTGGGTGAGCAACACCTGCGCCGCTTGCAAATTATGCGCTGCGAAAAGCTCATCATAACACGCCATCAACCGCGACTGGCCCACGGCCGCGCACGCCTGCAGTTCGGCCAAACGCGCGGGGCGTTTTTGGCAGCCAAGCGCTTCCATGCCAGCGGCCACGGCGCCGGAGCTGACGAGCACCACTTCGCGGCCGGCCTTGCGCGCGCGTGCGATTTGGCCGACGAGTTGCTTGATGCGCGGGGTCGCCAGCCGGTTTCGGGCATCGGTGAGAATGCCGGAACCGAGCTTCACCACCACCAACGGGGCGTCTGCAAGGAGCTTGGCGCGCATGCGGCATTTGGTAGCAGAAGCGCCGTGGAGCGTCGAGCATTGACGCCGTGCCGCCGCGCAGGCAACCATTCCGCATGCGCAAGGAATCACTCGCCTTTTTGGAAGAACTCGTCAACACCCCCAGCCCCACCAGCTACGAGACGCGCGGGCAACGGGTGTGGCTCGATTACGTCAGTGAATTTGCCGATGAAGTCGCCCACGACGAATACGGCAACTGCGTCGCCACGCTCAACCCCGACGGCGGCCCGCGCATTATGCTGGCTGGGCACGCGGATGAAATCGCGCTTTCGGTTAACTATATTGATGACGATGGTTTCATTTGGGTGAAACGAATGGGCGGCGTGGACGCCATCGTGAGCAAAGCCCAACGCGTGACGGTGCACAACGCAAAGGGGTCGGTGCTCGGCGTGGTTGGCAATCCGCCGCCGCATATGCAGAGAGTCGATGGTGAGCCGAAGGTGCCCAAGATTCACGATCTATATATCGACATCGGTTGCGCCACGCGAAAAGCCACCGAGAAGCGCGTGCGCGTGGGCGACCCGATCACGGTGAACCAGAATTTTGAAATGCTGCACGGCGACCTCGCAGTGGGGCGCGCCTTCGATAACCGCATCGGCACGTGGGCCGTCGCCGAGGCGCTGCGGTTATTGAAAGGTTCAAAGAAAAAACTCAACGCCGAGATTTGCGCGGTGTCCAACACGATGGAAGAAGTGGGCTTGTTCGGCGCGCGGCAGATTGCGTATTCGCTGGATCCCGATGTGGCGTTGGTGGTCGACGTCACGCACGCGACCGATTATCCGGGCATCAACAAACACGCCCACGGCGACGTGAAGATGGGCAAAGGCCCCACGCTCACGCACGGCACGTGCAACCATCCCGCAGTGGTGAAGCGGCTCGAGGCGGTTGCGAAAAAGGCGCGCATTCCCGTCCAGCACGAAACCGTAAGCGCGACCAGCGGCACGGACGCGGATGTGATTTTCTGGACGCGCGGCGGCATCCCCAGCGCGCTGATTAGTCTGCCGAACCGCTACATGCATTCGCCGGTGGAATTAGTGAACCTGAAAGACCTCGACCAAATCGCCAAGCTCATGGCCGGCTTCGCCGAAAGCGTGAAGGCGGACGATCTGTTTTCGGTGGAGATTTAAGGCTGCGATTTCACTTCGCCAAGCAAAGCTTGCAGCGCGGGAAGAATCTTTGAATTAAAATCGGCCGCGCTGTTGATGTTGCGGGCGCGGATGGTTTTTTTTACCGGTACGATTTTTGCGCTGCCACCGCGCGACAAATCCAGCACTTTTACCGATTCCACTTCGAGATGGAATTCACCGATGCGTTCGATCTTTTTATTCCTGAACTTCAACTCCTTCATCGGCTTCACCAAAAGATTCCATTTGCCGTTCTTGTTTTTCACGACGGTCAATTCCGCGACTTTCACTTTCACTAAGTCCAGCCCTTTCAAACCGTATTCCACCCGCAACTCGGTAATCTTCAAAAAATTCCCGCCCCCAAATTCCTTGGCGTTTTTTAGGGTCACATCATTGGCGGAAAACGATTTCCCTGGTTGAATGGTCAATTCGCCCACCGAGCCCTTTGCGGATTCCACTCCCCGAATTTTCACCTCAGCAATGTCTTTGGATCCATCGGGATCAAATTGAATCGTGCCCTCGGCGATGCTCACTTCGCCGAGATCCGCCAGCACGCTGCCGCTCGGCACGGCGTGCAAATCGCGCACCGATAATTCGCGCCGCGCGATGCTGTAATCAAACTCGCCGATTTTCCCAACAAACCCCGCATCGGCCATTTTGCGCTCAAGATGTTCCACCACCGCGCGCTTGAAAAAATAATTAGCCGCCAGCACGCCCGCCACCAAAAGCACAACCACACTGAGACAACCGATTCCAAGAATTTTTTGCCACTTGGATTTTTTGCCGGTTGGGGCAATGGGATTGGGTTCATTCATGTCACAATATCTTCCGGTCGCACTTGGAGGCATTCGTCCTGATCTTCCCACACGACGGCGGGATAAAATTCCACCAAGGGCGGTGCCAACTCGAGGCCGAGTTGGGCAAGTTGTTTTTCGCTTTCCGTGGCGGCCGCCTCGTAGGCTTGGTCATAATTTTCGTGGGCCGCACGGCGGGCATCATCCCAATGTGCCACGCCATGAACCGGCGCGTACGTCTCGGCCCATGCGGCCAAGGCCTCGGCGGGTTCACCGACTTTTTCAATCTCCACCGCCGTGCCGTTGCAGTGCAGGCAAATCAATCCGTTTTCCAAAACATCGCGGGTGACCATTGGCAGCAACGGCGCGCGGCAGCATTCGGTGATGGGAAAATCCGGCGGCACGGTGACGAGGCGTTGATGCCAAACCTGCCGGTCGTGCGCCACCATCGCGGCGAGGCGATACGAGGCCACCAGCGGATGCGACATGCGCCACAGTTGTCCCTGCAATTGACTGAGCGTTTGGGACATCCAACGCGCGAGGGTCAAGTCGTCGAACTGCCGAAAGACCCCGGCGTAATCCTGCCACAAACGCTCCACTGAATCCGCCTCGTGCGCCACGCGCACAGCATGGTGCCAAACGCAGCGCGGAGCAACGTGCAAAACTTCGCCTTGGGCGCGCGACAGTCCTCGGTTAATAACGCGGGTGTGAGCGAGGAGGCTTCGGAAAACTTAGCTTTGGCGCGGCCGTTGGCCGAGTTGCCGGGCGTGGGCGGCGAACGGGCGGCGCAGTTGGCGCGGCTCAAGTGCCTCACCGTGGGCGAGCTCTTGCTGCACCGCCCGCGGCGATATGAGGACCGCCGCGACATTCGGCCGATCCGCGATTTATCAACCGAAGAGGCGTGCCTCGCGCGCGGGAAAATTATAGTGCTCGGCACCAACCATTTGCGCGGTGGGCGGCGGATGTTTGAGTTTGTGCTTGAGGATGATTCGGGCAGCGTGCGGTGTCGTTGGTGGAATTGTAATTACATGGACCGCCTCTTTCATCGCGGCGACGACGTGCTGGTGTACGGCAAACTCACCGGCGGCAAACGCCCCGGGCTGGACCATCCGGAAACGGAAATCATCGAAAGCGATGACGATCCCACCGTGCACGTGAACCGCATCGTGCCCGTGTATCCACTCACCGAAGGCATGCCCCAACGCTGGCTGCGGCGCGTGATGTTCGGCTTGCTGGAAAAACACATCGGCGAATTTCCAGAGCCAAATTACACCGCCGCCGGTTTGCCATCGCGGCGCGATGCCATCGCCCAATTGCATTTCCCCGATGACCTCGACCAAGCCAAAGCCGCGCGGCGACGATTGGCGTTGGATGAGTTTGTAGAACTGCAATCCACCATCCGCCGCCGGCGCGTGACGATGCAAACCAAAGCCAAAGCACTCCCGTGCGCCGGTGATGGCAGTTTGGTGAATCCCTTTTTGAAGCAGCTCGAATTCCAGCTCACCGATGCCCAACGCACCGTGCAAATGGAAATCGAAGGCGACCTCAACGGCAAACATCCGATGCGGCGTTTATTGCAGGGCGATGTCGGCTCCGGCAAAACCGTCGTGGCCGCGCTGGCATTGCTCCGCGCGTTGGAGAGCGGCTACAACGGCCTGATGATGGCGCCCACGGAAATCCTCGCCGAACAGCATTTCCGCAATTTCACAAAATGGTTGAAGCCGTTGGGCATTCGCGTGCGGCTGCACACCGGCGCGCGCAAGGATGCGGCCGAGCCGCTCTTTGAAAAACGCTCGCTCGTCATCGGCACCCACGCGCTGTTTCAAACTGGCTTCAGCCTCGAACGCGTCGGACTCATCGTCATCGACGAGCAACATAAATTCGGAGTCACCCAGCGCGATCGCCTCGTGAAGAAAGGCCACTACCCGCACCTGCTCGTGATGACCGCCACGCCCATCCCGCGCACGCTCGGCCTCACGCTTTATGGCGACCTCGACAGCTCCGTGATTGATGAAATGCCCGCCGGACGCGGCGAAGTAAGAACCCACATTCGCACCCCGGATCGTTGGCCCAAGATTCTGGATTTTCTAAAAACCGAACTCGCCACCGGCCGACAAGCGTTTGTGATTTTCCCACGGGTGGACAACGAGGACACCGCTGCCGGCATCAAAGCCGTCAATGCCGAAGCCCAAAAACTCGCCAAAGCGTTTACTCCACACACCGTTGCCGTATTGCACGGACGGCTCAAACCGGAAGAAAAGGAAGCGGTGATGGCCGACTTTCGCGCTAATCGCACCCAAGTGCTCCTCGCCACCACCGTGGTGGAAGTGGGCGTGGACGTGCCGAACGCCACGCTGATGATCATCGAAAACGCCGAGCAATTCGGCCTCGCTCAGCTTCATCAACTGCGCGGACGTATCGGGCGTGGCACTCACGACAGCCATTGCATTTTGCTGTCGAGCGGAAAATCCACCGAAGCCAACGAACGTCTGAAAGTGCTGGCGGAAACCAACGACGGCTTCAAAATCGCCGAAGCTGACCTGCAACTGCGCGGCCCCGGTGAATTGGTCGGGCACGACCAAAGCGGACTGCCCGCGTTCAAGTTTGGCGATCTGCGGCGCGACCTCGACCTCATCGAACTTGCGAGGCACATTGCAATCGAGATCGAGGCTGGTCGGTAAAAACTTTTCATGTTAGGCTTTACCCATGCCCGAATTGGATGAGGATAATCAATCTGTAAGTGATGCGTTCGTCGATGAACCCACTTTCAGTCAGGATTATATCACCGCCATGTCGCATTTTTATCGCGGCGAAATCGGACGCATCATGGTTTGGCGGCAACGACTCGACACCACCACCACTTGGGCCATCACCTCCACTTGCACGATTTTCACCGTGGCCTTTTCCTTTCGCGAAGTGCCGCACCTGATTTTCTTTTTCAACCTCGCTATCGTGCTGATGATGCTGTGGATCGAGGCGCGGCGCTACCGTTTTTACGACGCCTTCCGCGCACGCGTCCGGATGCTCGAGGCGCACTTCATCGTCCCCGTGCTCTTGCGGCAGGAGCCCAAGCTGGAAGGCAACTGGCGCAAACTCGTCGCCGAAGATTTGCTGGTGCCCGCGTTCAAGGTGAGCATGTTTGAATCCATCGGCCGCAGGCTCAAACGCAATTACGCATTCATCACCATCATCATTCTCACCGCGTGGATTACAAAAATATTCATCCACCCGCCCACGGGAATTGAAAGAATCACCACCGCCGAATCCTTGTACAACGCACTCGCCATTGGCGGATTGGCAAGTTGGTTTGTGGCGTTGGTGATGGTGGGAACATTTTTGTCGGTGATCGGCATCACGCTTTACATCGCTAAACATTCTTCGGGCGAAATCACCGAGATCGGCAAAACCAGCCGCACCAACTGGATGAGTTGAAGATGAAGCTCAATCCGCAACTGGAACACTTGCCGGTTTATCACGGCGGCCGACCGCTGGAGGAAGTCGCGCGCGAATTGGGTTTGCCCGCCGCCGACCTCATCAAGCTCGCCTCCAACGAGAACCCCCTCGGTCCCTCTCCAAAAGCCATCGCCGCAATGCGCGAAGCAGCCGCGCGTGTGAATTTGTATCCGGACGGCAATGCGTTTTATCTGCGCCAATGCGTGGCGGAAAAAGTGGGCGTTGCTCCAAACAATCTTATTTTTGGCAATGGCTCTAATGAAATCATTGAGTTTGTATCCCGCGCATTGCTCGGACCGAACACCAACATTGTGGTTTCGCAATATTGTTTCGCAATTTATCCGATCGCAGCACACCTCGCCGGCGCAGATTGCATCAGCGTGCCTGCGAAAGATTTTGGCCACGACCTCGCCGCGATGGCTGCGGCCATCACGCCGGAGACGCGCATTGTCTTCGTCGCCAACCCCAACAACCCCACCGGCACCCGCGCGCCCAACGAGGCGGTGATGGAATTGGTGAATAGCATTCCCGATGAAGTGCTGCTCGTGATGGACGAAGCGTATTTTGAATTTATTGATGACGCGCCTGATTTGGTGCCGTTGATTTCCGAAAAACAAAACCTGCTGCTGATGCGGACGTTTTCAAAAATCCACGGCCTCGCCGGCTTGCGCGTGGGCTACGGCATCGGCCATCCAGACTTCATTGCCGCGTTGGAAAAAATCCGGCAACCTTTCAACCTCAACGCCATGGCCCAAGCCGCCGCGTTGGCGGCGCTGGAAGATGACGAGCACGTCCGCGCCACGCGCGAGAACAACGCGGAAGGCTTAAAGCTTTTTGAAAATGCCTTTGCGGAAATGGGCATCGAAACTGTGCCCTCGCACGCGAATTTTATTTTGACCAAAGTCGGCGACGGGCAGGCTATGTTCGAGCAACTGCAGCTACGCGACATCATCACGCGCGCGATGGGCGGTTATGGGTTGCCGGAATGGATCCGTATTTCCATCGGCACGCCCGTCGAGAACGGCCGCTGCCTCGCCGCGCTGGCAGATTTGCGTTGAACACCACACGCTTTCTCCGGATAGTCCCCAGCGAATATTGCCCCAGTGAAACCCACCGACCTCAGAGAAATCCTGCAGTACATCCCGCGTTTCCGCGACAAGACTTTTGTCATCGCGGCCGACGGCGAGGTGGTGACGCACGTCAATTTCGCCAACCTCCTGCTGGACATTGCCGTGCTGCGTTCGCTGAATATTCGCGTGGTGCTGGTGCACGGCGCGGCGCAACAAATCGCAGCGCTCGCTGAGGAACAATCCGCCACGGCCAGCAATCTCGATGGCACGGGCGTGACCGATAATGCCACGCTCAAGCTCGCCATCACTGCCGCCAACGGACTCACTCACGAAATTCTCGAGGGCTTTGCCACCAACGACCTCCGCGCCGCCAACGCCAACGCGGTGGTCGCCCATCCACTCGGCATCCTCGATGGCACCGATCATTTGCACACCGGCAAAGTGGAGCGCGTGGACGCGGAACTTTTGCAATCCCTCCTCGCGCAAGGCATTACGCCTGTCATTCCACCCTTAGGTTTCGATGGCGAAGGCAACACGTTTCGATTAAACAGCGACGCCGTGGCGCTCGCGGTGGCGAAAGAATTGAAGGCCACCAAGTTGCTTTTCATTTCCACCGAGGACGGCCTCAGTACCGATGGCCAAATCATCCGTCAAATGATCGGCCCCAAACTCGAAGCATTGTTAACGGAAAACGCGGAAAGCATCCCCACGCCCCAACGCTCCAAAGCTCAACACGCCGCCGAGGCCTGCGCGGCGGGCATTCCGCGGGTGCATCTTATCAATGGACTGGTGACCGAGGGTTTGCTGGCGGAGGTGTTTTCCAATGAGGGCATCGGCACTTTGATTTACGCGAATGAATATCGCCAAATTCGCCCCGCGCAAAAACGCGATGCCGGCAGCATCCTGCGGCTGACGCGCGAAGCGATGGACGAACAGCATTTGGTGGAACGCAGCGAGGCGGCCATCGAAGAAGAGTTGGACACTTATTTCATTTATGAAATTGACGGCAATCCGGTGGCGTGCGTGTCGCTGCGTGAATTTGGCGATGTGGGTGAGTTGGCGCATTTGTACGTGAGCCCCTCGCACGGCAACGTGGGCATCGGCCAAAAGCTGGTGAAGTTTGTGGAAGACACCGCGCGCGAACGCAGGTTGGGCACGCTGATCGCGTTGTCCACGCGAGCGTTTACCTATTTCCAAACCAAGGCTGGCTACCGCGAAGGATTGTCGGGTGACTTGCCCGAGGCGCGCCGCGCCGAATACAAAGCGCAAGGCCGCAACTCCAAAGTGCTTATCAAGGCACTCACTGATTGATGGCCAAACCCAAAAAATTATCGGATGTAATTCTCACCGGATTCGTGTGCCTGATGATCGGCTACGGCACCGGCGCGGTGCTCACCGAGCGCAAAAAAATGGTGACCCTCGAGCATAGCCTCATGCTCAAATGGAGCGATGGCGTGTTCGATGATCCCCCACTGGGCGCGCACGTTTTTCTCGAGCCGCACATGAACGGCAAGTCCGTGCGTCTGCGCGTTTATATCGGCCGCGATCAACCGCAATTTTATATGCCCGGCCGCATTGGTGAATTGGACGTGACCGACACCGCCGAGGAGGCCGCCGCCAAGTGGGGCAAAATCCGCTGGGAAATGGACGGCCTGCACATCGGCGTGAACGGCAACCGCACGCGCCGCTTTATCCCGCGCGCGCAAATTCTGCCCATCACCCAATGAACCTCCCGGCCGCCTTCACCGATGCCTGCGCGCGGCTGGAAATTCCCATCACCGACCATTGCCTACACGTCAACGTGGCCGCGCAAACGCTCACGCATTTTCACGGCGACACTGCTGAAGAATTCACCGCCTCCACTTCCAAAAACGGCACGGGCCAACAGATGGATTTGTTCCAAACCCCGCTCGGCCTCCATCGCATCGCTGAAAAAATCGGCGCAGGCGAACCAATCGGCACCATTTTCAAAGGCCGGAAACCGATCGGCACAAACGGCAAAGGCAACCCCGACGCCCGCATCACCGATCGCATTCTTTGGCTCATCGGGCTTGAACCCACTTTTAACGAAGGCGGCACAGTCGACAGCCACGACCGTTACATTTACATCCACGGCGTGGGCGACGAATCGCACCTCGGCCAACCGGATTCGCAGGGCTGCATCCACCTCGCCGCCACGGATTTGCTGCCGCTCTTCGATGTTGTGCCCGAAAGCACGCTTGTGTTTATCAGCAAAAACTAACTGTTGCACGGGCGCTTCGTGCATTACACTCCCCTTCCGATGAGTTTAACTGAGCAAATGACAGAGCTGGCGCGGCACGCCAAGACCGCTGCGCATCAAATGACGCGCCTGAGCACGGCAGACAAAAACGTGTGCCTGATCACCATGGCCGACGCCATCGAAACCAATGCAATTTCCATAAAAGAAGCCAACGCGAAGGACATGGAAACCGCTCGCGGGATGGACTTGTCACAGCCGATGCTCGACCGGTTGTTGTTGGATGACACGCGCATTGCGGGGATGGCAAAGGGGCTTCGGGAAGTGGCGGCACTGCCCGATCCGGTGGGGCGTGTGCTCGACGAACGAAATCGCCCCAGCGGCTTGAAGCTCAAAAAAATTGCCGCGCCGATTGGCGTGGTGGTGATGATTTATGAATCGCGCCCGAACGTGACAGCCGATGCGGCGGGGCTGTGTTTCAAATCCAGCAACGTGACGATTTTGCGCGGCGGCAAAGAGGCGCTGCACTCCAACCAAATCGTCGCGCGACTTATGACCGAGGCTGGAAAAAGTGCCTGCGACGCGTTTCCCCCACATGCCATCCAAGTCGTCCCCACAACCGATCGCGCGGCCATCGCCGAACTGCTTTCGCTTACCGAACTCGTGGATCTCTGCATCCCGCGCGGCGGCGAAGGGCTGATCCGTGCGGTGGCGGATTGTTCGAAGGTGCCGGTCATCAAACATTACAAAGGCATTTGCAGCGTGTACCTCGACGCCGAAGCCGATGCGAAAAAAGCTATCGCGATCACAGTCAATTCCAAAACCCATCGCCCCGGCGTTTGCAATGCGATGGAGACGCTGTTGGTGGACAAGACCGCAGCCCCTACGCTGCTGCCGCAAGTGGCAGAGGCTTTGCGCGCCAAGGGGGTGGAGTTACGCGTGGATGAAACGGGCGCGGACATTCTCAGCGAGGGCATCACCGCCGCCACACCGACGGATTGGGACACGGAATTTCTCGACCTCATCTGCGCCGTGCGCGTGGTGGATGGCGTGGGCGGCGCCATCGAACACATCAACACCCACGGCTCCGGCCACACCGATTCCATTGTCACGGAAAATGAAACTACTGCACGGCGCTTCCAACAGGAGGTGGATTCGTCGACGGTGTTTTGGAATGCGTCCACGCGCTTTTCCGATGGCGGCGAATTTGGGATGGGCGCGGAGATCGGCATCAGCACCGACAAAATTGGCGCGCGCGGCCCGATGGGCTTGGAGGAGTTGACCACGTACAAATGGATCGGCGAGGGCGATGGCCTGACGCGCGACTAATGGACGCCGCCACGAAAGCCGAGTGCATCCGCAACGCCCTCCCCAAAGGCGGTCTGTTTGATGGTCATGCGTGGCGAATTGCCACGGAGCCTTTTCCGTTGGACGCGAAATTTGCCCGCGAGCTGGAATCGCTTGGGCGCGTGCTGCTGAAATTTTATCGCGCGGCTGATTTACTGTGCCGCCACAGTGTGGCCGGCAAGCAACCGGCGTGGGTGGCGAATTGGCTGGATCAAGGCAAACCGCAGTCGCTGCTGGAATGGCAACGGCACGCCGGTTTCAAGACCGCCCTTCCGCGTGTGTTGCGTCCGGATATTTTGCTCACCGAAAACGGCTGGAGCATCACTGAATTGGACAGCGTGCCCGGCGGCATCGGCCTCACCGGTTGGCTAAATAAAACCTACAGCGAACGCGCCAATGTGATTGGCGGCGTTTTCCAGAATTTTTAGTGGTGACGGATCGGTGCACGTGATGGTGTCCGAAGAGTCCGCCACGTACCGTCCGGAGATGGAATGGTTGTGCGAACAGGCGGGCGAGCGTTTTGCTGTGCGCGACACTAGATTTAATGATTTTTCGGAGGGCGATGCAGCGTACCGTTTTTTTGAATTGTTCGACCTGAAAAATGTGCCGACCCACGCGGCGCTATTTGAAAAGGCCGCGGCAAAACAAATCCAACTCACTCCGCCGCCCAAGGCGCACTTGGAAGAAAAAATGCTCTTTGCACTTTTTTGGAATCGCAACTTACGCGAATTTTGGCAACGCGAATTGGGCGGCAAATTCATGCGCCAACTCGAACAGGTTATTCCTCAAACTTGGTTGGTGGATCCCGCGCCGCTACCGCCCCACGCAGCATTGCCGGGGCTGAATATTACGGACTGGCGGCAACTGGCAACGCTGTCCCAAAAAGAGCGGCAGTTGGTTTTGAAGCTTTCCGGATTTAATGAACGCGCGTGGGGCGCGCGCAGTGTGCGACTGGGGCACGATCTTTCACAGTCAGAATGGGCAGCCGCCGTGGAGGAATCCATCGCGGGCTTTGGGACATCGCCGTGGATTTTACAGCGCTTCGAAAAGCCGAGGCGCGTGGAGCACGAGTGGTTTGATTTTAAATCGGGCGAGGCGAGGGCCATGGCCGGCCGCGTGCGGTTGTGCCCGTATTATTTTGTGCACGGCGAGGATGAGGTGAAGCTGGGCGGGGTGTTGGCGACGGTTTGCCCGGCGGATAAAAAAATAATCCACGGCATGCGCGATGCGATTCTTGCGCCGTGCGGCACGGACGATTAGCGAAGCTTCACCGGGAAATCCGTGGGCACAGTGTAGTTCAACTGACCATTGATGATTTCACGTTGAGTGGAAATTTGCGAAGGCTCCACGGCGAGTTTTTGCACCGCTTCATTGAAGGCCGGCAATTCGTATTGGGGGGGAGTGGCGCGGAAACTTGCATCCGGACGCGTGGGCACGGGCTTGAGGCCGCCTGGTTTTCTCGGGGGCGTGCTGGGGCGCGAACCACTCGGACGCGACCCGGAACTACTCGGACGGCCGGAACCGGATGATCCGCGTGACGGATAGCGGCTGCCGCGGCTCGAAGTTGGCTTGGAAGCAAATTTGGGTTTTTCGATTTTGAGGTCGTATGTGTTTTCGCCCACTTTTACAACCACCGTGCTGGTGGCCACATCGATGCTAATCACTTCCACGCCGTCTTTGGATTCTTCCGGCCCAAGAAAAACACTCATGGCTTTTCCGCCGCCGGCTTTGCTCATTCGCAACACGGCTTTTGGGGGATTGTAGAAGGTGGAAATGCCCTGAAGCTGCGGTGCCCCGACTGGGATGAACACCTCAATTTCGGCGGGTTTTTCAATTTTGGGCGGCGGTTTCAGGCGAAACGGATCTTTCCGAACGATCACCCCAAATTCTTTCAGTGCTTTTATCTTGGCCTCTTGGCGCGCTGCCTCAAGGGCACCATCATCCTTTGGCTTTTCCGGAATAATTTCCAACGGCTTCAATTCCGGCCCCACCACCTGCGGCAGAATATTTGTGCTGGTGGCGGTTATGTTGGTGCTCGCCGAAGGGGCGTTGGTCGTTGTGTTTTCACGCGTCGGCGGGGCATCCTGTGCCCACGCCATCCCAACCGCCCACACGGTTGTTGTTAGTATTAATAGAAATCGCCCCCCACTCATGTGAGTCAACTTACCGGACAATGGCCGAAATAGCGAGCGTTTATTATTCCCACGCATATGCATCAGAACAGACGCCGCGCGCGGGAAAGCGTTACTAATAAGCCGCTTGAGCGCCACCCACGCGGCGTTTTTTCATCCACGGCATTAGGCCCCGCAAGCGGGCACCCACTTTCTCGATGTTGTGTTTCTCGCCGTCTTTCATCAACTTGTTGTAACGCTTGTAGCCGCTTTCGTACTCCTTCACCCAACCTTTGGCGAACTTGCCGTTTTGGATTTCCTTGAGCGCGATCTTCATTCGGCGCTTCACACTGGCGTCGATAATCTTCGGCCCCACGCTTACGTCACCCCATTTGGCGGTCTCGGAAATGGAAAACCGCATCCCGCTGATGCCGGCTTCGTTCATCAAATCTACAATGAGTTTCAGCTCGTGCAGGCACTCGAAGTACGCCATCTCCGGTTGGTAATTCGCTTCCACAAGCACCTCGTAGCCGGCTTGGACGAGCGCAGTAACACCACCGCACAACACGGTTTGTTCGCCGAACAAATCAGTTTCCGTTTCTTCTTTGAAGGTCGTTTGCAAAACGCCCGCGCGCGTTCCGCCAATGCCCTTGGCCCATGCCAGCGCGATCTTCTTTGCCTTGCGCGAGGGGTTTTGGAAAATGGCAATCAAGGCCGGCACGCCCTTCCCTTCCAAGAATTGCCGACGCACAATGTGGCCCGGCCCCTTGGGCGCCACCATGATGATGTCCACATTCTTCGGCGGCACGATGGTTTCAAAGTGAATGGAAAAACCGTGAGAAAACAACAGCGTCTTCCCCTTGCAAAGATTAGGTTCAATGTCCTTCTTGTAACACGCCGCCTGTTTGGTATCCGGCAAGGCGACCATAATGATGTCGGCGCGGCGCACGGCTTCGGCGGTGTCGAACACCTTGAATCCTTTTTGCTTCGCCACGCGGCGCGACTTGCTGCCTTTGTAAAGGCCGATGATGACCTTGCATCCGCTCTCCTTGAGATTGAGCGCGTGCGCGTGGCCTTGGCTGCCGAANAAAAACGATGAGTTCATTAGCGCGATAGCGCCACTTTGCCCGTGCGAGTAAGCTCGAGCACACCAAAGTTTTCCATCAACTCAATAAATTTTGTCACCTTCGTTTCGTTGCCGGTGACTTCGATGGTCATGCTCTTCGGCTGGACGTCCACGATTTTGGTGCGGAAAATATCAGTAATTTGCATCACCTCCGAACGCCGTTTGCCATCCACTTTCACCTTCACCAAAACCAATTCGCGATCGATGTACTCGTAATCGCGGAAGTCCGTAACCTCCAAAACATTTACCAACTTGTTGAGCTGACGCACGATTTGCTCCACCGTGGCATCATCGCCTCGGGTCACGATCGTCATCCGCGACACTTCGGGATCGTGCGTAGGCGCCACGTTGAGCGAATCGATGTTGTAGCCGCGCCCACTGAACATCCCCGCCACGCGCGTGAGCACGCCGAAGGTGTTTTCCATAAGGACGGAGATGGTATGTCGCTTGGGTTGCATCGATTTCGGGTCGCGCAAACTAGCAACTCGCCATTGTGCGGTCAATTCAATTTACGGAAAACAGGCTAAAAGAAGGGGTTGTTCGATTGCTCCTCGGCCACCGTGGTGAGCGGCCCGTGGCCGGGACAAATTAAGGTATCGCCCGGCAGCGTTAAAATTTCATCACGCACTTTTGCCCGCGCCAATTCCGGCGTGTTAAAATCCTTACCCATCGAGCCGGCAAAAATCGCATCCCCCACCACCGCCACCGACGGCGCATTGTCCGGCCAGCCTTCGATCACAAACGTCACCCCATCCTCCGCATGCCCCGGCGTGAGGCGCGCGGTGACCGACAAGCCGCCCACCGCCACCGCCTCGCCCGGCACCACGCGACTGCGCTCCGGCGCGCCGGAATTGTTCGAGTGCAATTCAATCTCCGGCCACTGCTTGCGCACCTCGCCAATCGCCGCCACATGATCGCCGTGCATGTGCGTGATAAATAAATGCTGCACCTTCAACTCGTTCTCTTCCGCGATGCGAAACAAATCATCCGCAAACCAACCCGTGTCAAAAATCGCCGCCACGCGCGTGCCCACATCCCACGCCATAAAACTATTTACCTCAAACCCCTCCGCCGTGGTGACCACGCGCAATTCGCTCCAACGAGAAATGTCAACCCCTTGAGGCTCCCAGCCCTTCGCCACGCGCACGGCCTTGGCGGCATCCAACCCCAACCGCTCCGCCAACGCCGGCACGTTCACCGTCGCTTGAATTTTCCCTTCCGTTTCCCACTCCTTCAACTGCGCCTCCGTCAACCCCGCCATTGAGGCCGCTTCCGCGATCGGGGTTTCAGTTTGCAAACGCGCCTTGCGGCACACATCCCCAATGTGATCTTCCAAGCTCATCCGTCCAGTTTGCCAAAGCACCCACGCCATTGCCAGCACGCAAGCTGAATGCTATGAAAGCGGCGTGCCAACGATTCGTGGAATTTTGCCATTGCTATTGATCGCCCTTCTCGGCGGAAACGGATGTGCTTGGATCAAAAGCATAAGCTCTTCAACCCCTCCCAAAACACAACCCGTTCCCACCCCGCCAATCGTCGACAAAACGCGCCCCGCCCCGCGCTCCCTGGAATCAGAATTGCAATCGATTTTCACCGCGGACAACACCGCCATTACCGAGGTGGCCAAATGGATTGAGGAAAACAACACCTTCATCCGCACCGATCCCATCCGGCGCGACCGCCTTGCCCAGCGCATTCGTATGCGGCTCGACCGCGTGCGAAAACTCTACCTCGCCTTTATAGAAAAATACCCGAACCACGCGCGCGCGCGCGCCGCGTACGGGAGTTTCCTCGCTCATCTCGATGACCAACAAGGCGCGCTGCGCGAGCTGAAGGTCTCCGCCAAACTCGCCCCGTTCAACGCCGCCGTGCAAAACAACATCGCAACCCACCTCGGCACACTCGCCGTGGAATCCGGCCGCCACGCGCGCGTGGGCGAACTGTTGGAGGCATATCAAAAAGCCATCCGACTCGCACCGCGCGCGCCGCTGTACCGCCACAACTACGCCATTGCGTTGTCGCTGTTTCAAAAGGAAGCCTCCGCGCACTTGAAACTCACGCCGCGCAAAGTCACCGAGAAAGCGTTGAAACAAATTACCGAGGCCTTGCGTTTGGATCCGAACAATTTCGAAATTGCCGCCGACCTCGCCGAGACCCATCACCACTTCAAACCCCTTCCCCGCAAGGAGACACTCGCCGCATGGCAACATGCCGCCACCCTCGCCACCACCGACGACGAGCGCGGCTGGGCGGAATTGCAAATGGCCATCGTGAATATCGAGACCAACCATTTTGAGGACGCCAAACAGCATCTCGAAAAAGTGAACGTGGAGATTTACAGAAAACTGAAACAACGATTGCTCAGCGCCATCGAGCGCACTCCGAAACAGAAACCCGCTAAGCCCTGAGCGCCGCCAGTAGTTTTTCGTGGATGCCGCCAAAGCTGCCGTTGCTGAGCACGCACACCACATCGCCTTCCGCAGCTTGGGTGGTCACGTGATTTACGATGGCCTCCACGTCCGGCAAATACGCGGCCTTCGCGCCGTGGCTTTGGATGTCGGTCATTAATCGCTCCGCGTCCAGCCGCTCGGCCTCGGGGATTTGCTCCAAACGCGCCACTTGCGCGACGACGACTTCATCCGCATCACCAAAGGCAGCAGCCAAGTCGTCCTGAAAAACACTGCGCCGTGTGCTGTTGCTGCGCGGCTCGAACACCGCCCAAATGCGGCGGCTCGGATAACGTGCTTTCAACGCCTTGAGCGTTTCGCGGATGGCGGTGGGGTGATGGGCGAAATCGTCAATCACCATCACGCCGCGCGCTTCGCCGCGCACTTCCATCCGTCGCTTGATACCCTCAAACGAAGCGAACGCAGATTGGATTTGTGAATCAGTCAATCCGCAATGCCGCGCCACGGCGATTACCCCGAGCGCGTTGCAGACATTCAACTCACCAAAAAGCGGCAGCACAAATTCTGCCTCATTGAGCGTGAAGCGCGAACCCTCTTCGGAAAACCGCAAGTCGTCCGCATCGCTTAATCCGAAGCGCAGAATCGGGCAATGATTGATTCCCAACAAAGGCGCGATGTTCGCGTCGTCGCCATTGGCGATGAGCAGTCCGTTGCGTGGAATTAAATTGATGAAACGGCGAAAACTGGTTTGGATTTGCGCGAGGTTTTCAAAAATGTCGGCGTGGTCAAACTCAAGATTATTGAGCACCGCCACTTCCGGCAGATAATGAATAAACTTGCTGCGCTTATCAAAAAACGCCGTGTCGTATTCGTCGCCCTCGATGATGAACCATTCGCTGTCCGTAAAGCGCGCGCCCTGCGAAAAATTATTTGGAATGCCACCGATGAGATAACTTGGGTTGAGGCCATTATGCTCAAAAACCCAGGCGAGCATCGAAGTCGTCGTCGTTTTCCCGTGCGTGCCGGCAATCACAATGGAGCGCTTGCCGCGAATGAAAGTTTCCTTCAGCAATTCCGGCAGCGAACAATAGCGCAACTTGCGTTCCAGCACCGCTTCGGCTTCCGGATTGCCACGGCTAATGGCATTGCCGATAACGACTAACTCCGGCGCGTCACTAAGATTCTCCTCGCGATAGCCTTCGCGCACCTCAATGCCGCGCTCGGCCAGAAACGTGGACATCGGCGGATACACATTCGCATCCGAGCCGGTGACCCGCACGCCGCGCTCCAACAAAGCCGCCGCCACCGAGGCCATCGCGGTGCCGCAGATGCCGATGAAGTGGACGGATTGGATGTTCGAAAGCATTACGAATTGACCACGAAGATTCTGTGGTAAAAAATCACGAGCCCAAAATTTTCTTGAGTAATTCGCCCACCATTTGCGGATTCGCTTTCCCGCGACTGGCCTTCATCACCTGCCCTTTCAAAAAATTCAGCGCCGCCTCTTTGCCATTCCGAAAATCTTCGGCAGGCCCGGGATTGGCCTCAATGGCTTCGTTGCAAAATGCCTCCAATTCGCCGGAATCGCTCACTTGCGACAGCCCTTTTTCCTCCACAATAGTCGTCGGCGATTTGCCGCTCTCGAACATTTCCACGAACACGTCCTGCGCAATCTTGCTGCTGATTTGACCGCCTTCGACGAGCCCCACCAATTCGCCGACGGCCGATGCCTCGAAATTCAGATCGGCTACCGAGCCTCCGGTTTCAGTAAGCTTCGCCTGCAAATTGTTCATCACCCAGTTGGCCACAGCCTTGGGGTTTTTTGCGCCCTTCGCCGCAACCTCAAAATAATCACCCAACGCCGCGTCCCCCACGAACACTTCCGCGTCACTCGCCGGCAAATGGTAATCCGCGATCAAGCGCTGCTTGCGGGCGAGCGGCAGTTCCATCACCGAGGCGCGGATCTCGGCCAGCCATTCTTCCGAGGGCGTGTGCGGCATTAAATCGGGATCGGGAAAATATCGATAGTCGTGCGCGTCTTCCTTCGTCCGCATACTTTCAGTGACGCCGACGGCGTCATCCCAGCGGCGCGTTTCCTGTATCAATGTGCCGCCCTCGCGCAGCACGCCGATTTGGCGTTCAATTTCGTAAGTCGCCGCGCGGCGCACGCCGCTGAAGGAGTTCATGTTTTTGATTTCAATTTTTTCGCCCAATTTAGTTTGGCCGATCGGTCGCACGCTGATGTTTACATCGCAGCGCACCTGTCCTTTTTCCATATCACAATCGCTCACGCCCCCGTACTCGAGAATGGCCTTGAGGGCGTTGAGATATTCATAGGCCATGTCGGCCCCGGTGAGGTCGGGCTCGGTGACAATTTCCAAAAGCGGCACGCCCGCGCGATTGAAATCCACGCCGCTGTGATCGGCAAAGTGGGTACTCTTGCCCACGTCTTCCTCGAGATGCGCGCGATTGATGCGCACGCGCTCCGTGCCATCGCCAAATTCAAACTCCACAAACCCTTCAATCGTTGAAGGAAAATCCAACTGCGTGAGCTGATAATTCTTGGGGTTATCCGGATAGAAATAATTTTTCCGATCCCACTTCGCGTACGATGGCACGTTGCAATTCAGCAGCATCCCCGTCAGCGCCGTCTTCCGTAATGCCTCCGCATTGGGCACCGGCAACACTCCCGGCAATCCGAGACACACCGGGCACACATTCGTGTTCGCCTCCGCGCCATATTCATTCACGCACCCACACCACATCTTCGTGCGCGTACGAAGCTGCACGTGCGTTTCTAAACCTATGACTGCCTCATATTCCATTAGGCAAGTTGCGGTCGTTTGGTGTGCCAATCGGTAGCCTGTTCGTAGGCGTGAGCGGCTCGGAGGAGGTTGGGTTCACCAAAGGGTTTGCCGAGGAGTTGCAATCCCAAAGGTAATCCTTCTTTGGAAAACCCGCAGGGCACGCTGATGCCGCAGAGGCCGGCGAGGTTGCAGGAGATGGTGAAGATGTCGGAGAGATACATTTGCAACGGGTCGCCCGATTTCTCACCAATCTTAAATGCAGGCGTAGGGGTGGTCGGGCTGGCGATAAGGTCGACTTCTTTGAAGGCGTTGAGAAAATCCTGACGGATGAGGGTGCGGGCTTTTTGGGCGCGCAGATAATAGGCGTCGTAATAGCCACTGCTCAAAACGTACGTGCCGAGGATGATGCGGCGTTTAACTTCTTCGCCAAAACCAGCGCCGCGGGTGGCGCGGTTCATTTGTTCGGGGCTCGCGCCACCCACGCGCGCGCCGTAGCGGACGCCCTCGAAGCGGGCAAGATTGGCCGAGGCCTCGGCGGTGGCGATAATGTAATAGGTGGCAATGGCGTATTCGGTGTGCGGCAAAGAAATCTCTTTTACTTCCGCGCCTTGTTTTTCCAATTCAGCAACGGCGGCGTCCGTGGCAGCTTTGACTTCGGGGTCGAGGCCGTCGACTTGGTATTCCTTGGGCAAGCCGATTTTCAGGCCCTTGATGTCGCCGGTGAGTGCGGCGGTGTAATCGGGCACGGGCTCGGGGACGTTGGTGGAATCGCGTTGGTCTTCGCCGGCAATGACCCCGAGCATAATCGCGGCATCACGAACGTCTTTGGTAAGAGGGCCAATTTGATCCAGCGACGACGCAAACGCCACGAGGCCGTAGCGGCTCACGCGGCCATAAGTGGGCTTGAGGCCGACGCATCCGCAGAGCGCAGCGGGTTGGCGGATGGAGCCGCCGGTGTCGCTGCCAATCGAGGCGATGCATTCATCGGCGACGACCGCTACGGCGCTGCCGCCGCTGGAGCCGCCGGGGATGCGGCCGGTGTCCCACGGATTTCGCGAGGGGCCGAAGGCGGAATTTTCCGTGGAACTGCCCATCGCAAACTCATCCATGTTCACGCGGCCAAAAATCACGGCGCCGGCTTCGCACAATTTTTGGGTGACGGTGGCGTCGTAAGGACTATTGAAATCACCAAGAATTTTACTGGCGCAATTGAGCGGATGACCGTTCACGGCGATGACATCTTTCATCGCAATGGGCACGCCAAGCAGTGGTTTGATTTCTCCGGCAGCACGGGCCGCATCGGCGGCATCGGCTTGGGCCAGCGCGTCTTCGGGGTCGTGGCTGAGGAAGGCGTTGAGTTGGCCGTCCACAGCGGCAATGCGATCGAGACAGGCTTGGGTGGCCTCGCGCGAGGTCAATTCGCCTTGGGCCAGCTTGTCGGTCAGCTGCGAAATCGTGAGTGTGTGCGGCATAGTCACTCGACGATTTTGGGCACGATGAAAAGTCCGTTGGCGGTTTGCGGCGCGTTGCGCATCGCGGCTTCGTGGGAAAGGGATTTGCCCGGCTGATCTTCGCGCAGCACGTTGGTAAGCGGCACGGCGTGGGCGGTTGGCTCGACGCCTTTGACGTCCAGTTCGTTGAGCTTGTCGATGTACTTGAGAATGTCGCCGAGCTGCGAGCCAAGGCGCGCTTCCTCTTCGGGGGTGAGCTCGATGCGGGCCAGCTTCACGGCGTGCTGGAGATCCTCGCGCATAGGCTCAAGCTTCGCCGAATTTTCCTTCGATCAAGGACTGGATGGCATCGGCGGCGTCCTCGGCATCGTCGCCGGAAGTCTCGATGACCAACCGCGTGCCCTTTGCAGCGGCCAATGTCATGAGGCCCATGATGCTTTTGCCGTTCACGCTGTCGCCATCTTTGGTGACGGTNNNNGCGGGACGCGCGTGCATTCCGGATTGATTGGAAATAATCAACTCCCGGATGACAGCTTCATTATGGCCATTTGATTCCATAGGTGACAGGCGGTGACGATTTTCGGGGATGGCCGCCGGTTTGGCGAGGAATTATTCCGGCTTATCCGGATTCATCTGCGCAATTAGGCGTTTATTGAGTTCTTCGGCGGCATTATAGCCGGTGCTCTTGAGTTTGCCTTGGAAGGCTGCCACCTCAACCAGCCGCGCAATATCGCGCCCCGGCCGCACGGGAATGGTGATATGCGGGATTTGTGTGCCGAGGACTTCGGTGGTTATATCCTCCATCCCGAGGCGATCGATTTCTTCCACTTCGTCCCAATCCTGCAGGGAAACCACGAGGTCGAGTTGTTTTTCGCGGCGGATGCTTTTCACGCCAAACATCATTCCCACATCAATGATGCCGATGCCGCGCACTTCCATATGATTACGCGTGATGCTGGCGCTGGTGCCAATGACTTCGCGGCCATCAAGCAATTTTACTTTGGTGACATCATCAGCCACGAGGCTGTAGCCGCGCTCGACGAGTGCAAGCACGCACTCGCTTTTGCCGATGCCGCTGTCGCCCTTGATGATGACGCCCACGCCAAGGATATCCACCATACTGCCCTGCACTTGGCCGCGCGGTGCAAACAAGTCCTCCAACGCCAGCGTGGCGCGGTTGATAAATTTCATCGTAATCAGCGGACACCGAAAGACCGGGATGTTTTCCTGCTCGGCGATTTTCAGTAATGCCGCATCCGGCTTGAGGTTGCGCGAGTAAACGATGCACGGAATACGATGGCTGCAAATTTCCGCGTAGCGTTCCGCGCGCACTTCGGGCGCGAGGGATTTGAGATAAGTCACCTCCGCCGAGCCCATCACCTGCAGGCGATTGATGGCGAAGTATTTGGTGAACCCCGCCAGCGCCAAGCCGGGGCGATTCACGGTGGGTTCTTTGATGGCGCGCTTGAGCCCATCCGCGCCGGCGAGCAATCGCAATCCCAGCGCGGAGGCGTTGTCCACGTAAAACTGCTCGACGGTTATTTTGGGCTGCGGCATATCAAATGTTGAATTCAGGGCCGAGGTAAATATCGCGTGCTTGGGAGTCGTTGACAAGGAATTCCGCATCGCCTTCCAGCAACACGCGGCCCTGATGGATGAGGTACGCGCGATCCACCAGCTTCAACGTCTCGCGCACATTATGATCGGTGATGAGAATCCCAAGGCCGCGTTCGCGCAATCGACGCACAATTTTCTGCACTTCATAAACCGCAATGGGGTCGATGCCCGCGAAGGGTTCGTCCAGTAACAGCAACTGCGGGCTCGTCACCAGCGCGCGGGTAATTTCCAGGCGCCGCTTTTCGCCGCCGCTCAGTTGATACGCCTTGCTGTGGGCGAGGGCCGTGAGGTCGAGCTCATCGAGCAAGCTTTGCAAACGCACTTGGCGCTCCACCAACCCCACCTCGCAAGTCTCAAGAATCGCGAGGATGTTTTCCTCCACCGTGAGCTTGCGAAAAACCGAAGGCTCCTGCGTGAGATAACCAATGCCCGCGCGCGCGCGCAGGTGCATCGGCAGATGGGAAATTTCATCCCCCAAAAACAACACGCCGCCCTCATCGGGCTGCACGAGGCCCACCACCATATTAAACGTCGTGGTTTTTCCTGCGCCATTGGGACCGAGCAGCCCGACGATTTCACCGGCCTGCACGTTGATGGAAACGCCATCCACCACCCGCCGCTGGCCGTATTCTTTGGCCAGATTTTCCGTTTCCAGCAAACTCATTTTTTGGGCGGACCCAATCGACGCACCGGCGGCTCGGGAGCAATCTCTTTGGGGGACGGCTTAACGGGAGCGGAGCCGCCTGGGTTTGCTTCTTCGGTTTGCTTCGCCCCCAGATTTCCCGTCAACCGATCATAAATAATCACCGGCGCGGAAAGCTCCCCTCCTTTTTCGTCGATGATTTTCGGCAGAGGATTGCTCGGTTTCGAGGTCAACACCACTTGCTCAGTAAGCTGGGTGTAAATCGCTTTATCACCAATGGCGCGGCTTTTATTCTCCAGATTGATGATCACCACATTGCCCTCGGCAATTAGCATCTTCACATTCCCCCCCATTCCCACCATTGGACCGGGTAGCACTTTCGCGCCCTCCTTCAGCGGTGGCTTTTTCGCCGCCTTGGGCGTGGGCTTATCCGCTTTGTCCATAAAAACCACCGTCAACTTATCGCAACTTAAATCCAGAGTGCTGTCAATCACTCGAACATTCCCCTCGTAAATTGCCAATCGTTTCTTGAGATTGTAATTAAAGGAATCGGAAGTGCTTTTCATCCCCTCTTGCACAACCTTCACTTGGCCCGCTGGGTTTGCCTTTGGGTTCACCGGCGCTTCAGCCGCGACTGCGAGCATTGCCAACGCAAAGCTGCAGCCGGTTATTAATTTTACATTATTCATTTATCGAAAACCCTTTCCTCGTCACTGTCCGCACATTATTGGAAATCGTCAAGGTCGATTCCCGTTGGCGCCATTCAAATCCGCGCCCACTCAGGGACGCATCGCCATCCGCCCGACGGAGGGTCATCGGCCCGTCCGAGGAGGCAACGTGGGTGCGGAAGCTAAATAAACACTCTGGCGCTTCGATAATCAAGTCCACTTTTCGCGCCGCGCCGTTATATTCGTAGGTTTCCAGCCGCATTCCAGTGATGAGCATCATCCCGCCTTCCACCTGCACTGCGGTTTCGCCGGTGAGCAAAGACTTCATCCGACCCGTCACGCGGTCGTATTCGGGGTATTTGATTCGCTTTTGTCCCGCTTGGCTCGGGGCGGAAAATTCCTCGTCCGCCCCCTTCGCCTCCGACTGCCCTGGCCCATCATCACAACTTACCAATACACAAACCCCCAACAACGCCAATCCCGCGGCAATGAAAAATTTATTGATCACGATAACCCTCCGGATGTCTGAGCCGCTGGAGAATCGCCGGCATAAATCCTTGCGCGCGCAAAATTTTATCGCACACCTCGCGCACCGCGCCTTGGCCGCCGCTAGAAGTGGTCACGTATTTTGCCGCGCGCTTCACGTCCGGCATCGCGTTGCCCACCGCGATGGGTAAACCCACACGGTCGAGCACCGCGAGATCGTTAATGTCGTCGCTCATAAAACAAGCATCCGCCCAGGTCAGCTTCGCCTTTTTCAAAATTGCCTCCACCGCCGCCACTTTGGGCAACGACTTCTGCCAAAGATAATCCACCTTCAACTCCCTCGCCCGCGCCGTGGTGGCGGTGGATTTGCGATTGGAAACCCAACCCACCGGAATCCCAACGTGCTGCAGCAAACGCATCCCCATTCCGTCCTGAATATTGAATTGCTTAAACTCCGTCTTGCCGTTGAGAATCACCGTGGCATTCGTGAGCACGCCGTCAACGTCCGTGAGGAAAATCTTCACGCGCTTGAACATCGCTGTTGTTGCCTTTTTTTTCGAGACGCTCATCGCACTGCCTTGTAAACTTTCAATAATTGTTTCAACACCTTCGGCATATCGCGCAGCGGAACCATATTGGGCCCGTCACTCCACGCCTTCTTGGGATCGGGATGC
>LWDU01034308.1_pt1 | contig 29456 bp, 29 predicted proteins | sample 727161 | NCBI WGS metagenome assembly LWDU01 (sample SAMN04566230, study PRJNA314399) | hydrothermal vent metagenome | isolation source: deep sea hydrothermal plume seawater | place: Mexico: Gulf of California, Guaymas Basin | collected 2004-07-11
TCAGCCCTGGGTCCTCCGGGATCGTGATCCCCGGCTTCCAGGCGCGAGACTGACCCGGTCGTCTCTGTCAGGCCATAGACGCCATAGAAATCTGCCTGAAAGGTCTTCATCGAATCTATCAGGACTTGTTCCGAGATGGGGGATGCACCGTACACAATGACTCGCAGACTTGTAAGATCGACCTCTTGCACCTGGGGTTCCTCAAGCAGGAATTTCAATACCGCAGGTACAAAAAGGGAGTGGCTTACTCCATGTGCAGGAATAGTGCGCAGAATCTCCTGCGTGTTTGCTTGTTTCAGCAAGATGGTTCTCGCGCCCGCAAAAAAGCCGATCATAGCCCAGCCACTGCCGGCAATATGAAACAGCGGCATACAAACCTGGTTCACCGAGGAGTCAGAATAGTTCAGTGCCTCAACGCTCCCGCTCATCCCAGAGATCAGATTTGAATGGGTGCTTTCAACGCCCTTGGGCAAGCCAGTAGTGCCCGAGGTATACAATTGAAAACACGTGTCATCGGGATCTGACGTGTAAGCTGGATCCGAGTCTGGGTGGTCGCCGATCCACTGTTGATAAGAAGGATAGGCAGAATCTCCGGGATCTCCCAGAACTACCACATGTTTCAGGCCAAGTTTTATTTCTTTGAGCAGAGGTAGGAATTCTTCACCAATCAACAACACCTTGGCCTGGCTGTGGTGGAGAACATATTCCATCTCCGGCGCCGCGAGACGGCAATTTATCGCCACGGTAACGGCATTTAATTTGCTGGCGCCGAACAGGTAAGTGAAAAATTCCGGTGTGTTTTTGTCCAGATAGGCAATTCGGTCCTGGGCTTCTACGCCCATATCCTGCAAGGCGTTGGCACACTGACAGGCTTCACGGTCCAGTTCGGCAAAGGTCCATTTGCGATTGTCGCCAGCATAGACCAGAGCGACCTTGTCTGGCCTCTCCCTACGCTGGTGTCTGACGATTTCACCGAGGGTCGTTATTGTCATTTTTAATCCCGCTGGCGTAAAACCTTGCAATAAGAATAACCTCTTGAGGCTTGTTATAATTCTTGTGATCGCGATGCTGATTTATCGGGCATTCCAACACGTGAGCTCTCATGGCTGCGTATACCCTACATAGTTTTCAGCTAGTGTAGCTGCTGCTGCGGGGGAGTTGCAGATGTAATGTAATTCGGACAATTGCAGCCTGCGCTGGAAACCGTCATGGTCTGGAAATTTGTGCAGCAAAGATGTCATCCACCACGAAAAATGTTCACTGCGCCACACTCGACGCAAACAGGTGATGGAATACGTGGCCAATAGTTTTTCCTCATTGTGCTGGTATCGATGGGCTAATGCTGTGCTCAGCACGTCGACATCGGCGATAGCCAGATTGAGACCCTTGGCGCCGGTGGGCGGAACGATGTGGGCGGCGTCACCGGCTAGAAACAGTTTTTCGTATTGCATGGTCTCGCAGACGAAACTTCGCATCGGCGTAATGCTTTTTTCCAGGATCTTTCCTTCGGTTAGTTGCCAGCCATCCGGGCTGCCAAGTCGCAGCCGTAGCTCGGACCAGATCCTGTCATCTGACCAGTCTTCCACGCGATCATCCTGCATGCACTGAATATAGTTTCGAGTGATGGTGGTGGAACGCATGCTATGCAGGGCGAAGCCGCGTGGGCTATTTGCGTAGATAAGTTCCGCCGAAGAGGGTGGCGCCGCAACCAGAATCCCTAACCAGGCAAAAGGATAGTTGCGTGCAAAGGTTTTGAGAATGGCTGCCGGCAGGGACGGGCGACTGATGCCATGGAAGCCATCGCAGCCAACCACATAATCGCATGTCAGTTCCTGCGCCACGCCATCCTGTCGAAATTCGATGCGCGCTTGCTGACGATCGATATCGCAAATTTTGACCTCAGCAACTTCGAATAGGGTTTCACCCCCGGCAGCGAATCTGGCAGCAATCAGGTCTTTGACCAATTCCTGTTGACCGTAAATCGTAACACCCTTGCCCTTGGTTAATTCGTCAAAATCGATACGATGGCATTGTTTGCCAAACCTCAGCTCGATGCCGTGGTGCTGCAGGCCTTGTTGTTGCATGCGCTCGCCCAGGCCCGATCGGTTCAGCAGGTCGACGGTGCCTTGCTCCAGCACGCCAGCGCGTACCCGGTTTTCGATATAGTTCTGGCTGCGGTTTTCGAGAACGACGGATTCGATGTTGTGCAGGTGCAACAAATGGGAGAGTAATAAGCCGGCCGGTCCGGCGCCGATGATGCCTACCTGTGTCTTCATGAAACCATAATACAGCAATGCTGGAGAGCAAATTCCAATAATCTGGTCATAACGACCCGGTTATACTGCTTCATAGCGCTTTCTGCCGCATTTGGACCTTGACTGCGCCCATAACGTTTTGCATCACCCTGCTAGGATTGGCTTTTGGCTAAATCACCAGCTACCTGTTTAACACTGTCCATGAATAATTCCAGGTCGGCAGACATGACCTTATCGGCACGGGTGGTCAGGCCTACCGGCCCCAGCGTTTCCTTAACATCCAAGGGAATTTCTTCCAGCTTACCCTGCGCCACATCGATGGCAATAACGCCATTGGAAATTATCCAGACGGCGTCGGTTTGCTGCACGTAGTTTCTACCGAAGGCATCGGCTACCGTCTCGATGGTTTGTGGCAGCTCATTGATACCGTGAGTCATCAAGAGCCTATCTACGGTGGGGCGAATGATCGATTCCCGGGTAGGGATTAATACCACGTATTTTTCTATGCCTTGCAGGCTAATATTGCTGACACCCTGTCGATCACCCGAGGCAGTAGCGGCTATCGCTGGTAATAAAGGATGTTGCGGACGCACGACGACACTAACGTATTCCGAATAGACATGCTGGAAACTGAGGCCATGCATGATCGAGGGGTCTGCCATTCGACCCACAACCAGATCCAGTTCTCCCAGCCGCAGGCGCTCCAGTAAAACCGTGTTGGGACCCGCAAACAGATGTAAATTAGTGTTGTGGCCAGACTGTTTGAAGCGATTCACTGCCCCTGGCATCAGCTGGGCGGCAACGGTAGGCAGTACGCCGATTGACAGGAATGGGTCACCCTCTTGCCTGGCCCGGCGCAGATGATCCAGTCCCTGTTGCAGTTCCGAAATGCTGCTGCTGGCGCGCCGGTGAAATATCTCTCCATATCGGCTGAGTTCCATACCCCGCTTATTTCGCTTGAAGAGTTTTACATCCAGCAGCGTCTCCAGGTCTTGTATCGTCTTCGACAGGGCCGGCTGACTGACAGCGAGAACATCGGCGGCAAGGACGATTTTCCCCAGTCGCGCTACTTCCAGAAAACATTGCAGGTGTCTGAGCTTCAGGCGCTTGTCAAAAATATTGTGCTCATTCATGGCTTGCTCTGCTGGCCCTAGTGTGGCGAGAATAACACAAATATAACCATATGGTTATGTTAGAGCGTTTCAATTTCAGTTTACTTACTACTACGTTAGCCCTTTACTATGTCTCTGGTGGGCCCCTCGAGACGGAACACGCTGATACTGTGGCGCCTTTACACTCGGTCCGGGCTGCAACCGAAATTCTCCATCCGCGCAGTTCTTATTACAGGAGGAATGCATCTTGCCGCATACCGAAAATGAAACACCGGACAGCCTTGTAAGCCGGGGAATGAAAACTCGTCGCGAGGTACTGGGTGAGGAGTATGTCGATGCTGCCATGGCCAGCACCACGGATTTCGACGCAGACTTTCAACACTTTATTTCTGCGACTGCCTGGGCCGGTGTCTGGAGCAGAGCAGGACTCAGCCGACGTGATAGAAGCTTGATCACCATTACCCAGTTGGCGAGTCTGGGCTACCAGGATGAATTGGCGCTGCATCTGCGAGCGTCCGCTAATACCGGCCTCAGCCGGGGTGAAATTAAGGAAGCGCTGTTGCATGTCGCCGTTTATGCCGGGGTGCCGGCAGCGAACATTGCATTTAAAATTGCCAAGCAGGTATTTGCGGAGATGGCGCCGCCGTCGGCAACGTGAGCACTCATACCAGCCTGGACAAAGTAGACAAGCCGGGGCAAATGGATCACCCTCAGCGTTGTGGTAAAAATCACCAGGGCTGACAATGAGATTGTAAATATGACTTCGCGAGACTGGTCACAACACCCGCCCTATATTTGTCCGGACTACAAATCTTCGGTGTTGCGCGGCCCCACCAGGCCCCTGCTTAATCTCGCTTCCCTGTATCAGCAACAACCCGGCAGTGCCGGGGAATTGCTCGGCAAGCTCACCGATGTCTATCAAACCCGCTCCATAGACTGCGACCTGACCAAAAATGGTCCACCGGGAGGCGAACCCATCGGCGAACGCATTATCGTCGGCGGCCGGGTAATGGATGACCGCGGCAGGGCAGTTGCCGGGGCTCTGGTGGAAATTTGGCAGGCTAATGCCAGCGGTCGCTATCTGCACAGGGCGGATCAACACCATGCGCCGCTGGACCCGAATTTTATTGGCGCCGGCAGGGCCATCACCGACCGTGATGGCTACTATCGTTTTTATACCATCAAGCCGGGCTCGTATCCCTGGGCTAACCATGTCAATGCCTGGCGGCCTCAACACATACATTTTTCAGTGCTAGGCGCCACCCTCGCCACGCGCCTGGTGACGCAGATGTATTTCCCGGGAGATCCCCTGCTGGACCTGGATCCAATTTTCCAGGCGGTACCAGCGGCGGCCCGGATCAATTTGATAGCCCAATTCGATCTGGGGCTTAGCCAAGCCGATTTCGCCCTGGGCTATCATTTCGATATCGTCCTCGGCGGCCCCAGGGAGACACCGGCGGATACGCCAGGCTAAAGTGGATCAATTAAGGAAAACGACCGTGCCCAGCAAACCGATACCAAGCCAGACACCGTCCCAGACTATTGGGCCCTTTTTCGCCCAGGGTCTGACGGCGGCACAAAGCGATTATCCCTTCGACAGTATTATCGACAACACCATTTCCGGGCCAGGCCAGGTGGTTCACATCCAGGGTCGGGTCTTCGACGGCGAGGGCAAGGCGGCCGATGACGCCATGATCGAAATCTGGCAGGCCGATTGTAATGGCCAATATGATCAGGAAAATTTCTGCGGCTATGCCCGCTGTGGAACCGGTTACCGGGATGACCTTCATTTCAGTTTTAAAACTATAAAACCGGGCAGCTGTGGCGTGGATCAGGCGCCGTATATTACCGTGATCGTGTTTATGCGGGGGCTGATGACCCATGCTTTTACCCGGCTCTATTTCGACGACGAAGCGGAAGCCAATGCCCGGGATTTTATATTCCAGCAGCTACCCGAGGATCGTAAGACCAGTCTGATAGCCATGGGCATAGAAGGCGAAGAAGGTTTGACTTACGTCTTCGATATTCATATGCAGGGTGCCGATGAAACCCTCTTTTTTGACATCTAAAAAAGGATTATTCAACCCATGGTTAGTGTCTTCGATTCGGAAATTTCGGCGTCGGTATTTGCCGATGATGAAATTAAATCCCTGCTCTCCGATGTTGAGCAGATCCGCAGCGCACTGGAAGTCGAAGCGAAGTTGGCAATGGTACAACAGGCTCTTGGACTCATTCCCGAGGGTAAGGGCGACACTATCTCGCGACTGTTGAGCACACTGAAGCTGGAGCCAAAATTTCTGGCAACGGCATACGCAAAAGATGGAATTAGCACCCCGGGCCTGGTCAGGCTAACCCGCGAGCAACTACCCGCTGAAGTCGGTAATTTTCTGCACTGGGGGGCGACCTCCCAGGACATCGAAGACTCGGCATTGGTGCTGAGATTGAAATCACTTACGCGGATTATGGCATCCAGGCTCGACACGCTCATCGCCTTGTTACAACAACTTACCGAGTCTCATCGGCACACATTGACAGTGGCGAGGACCAGAACCCAATGGGCAACCCCGACTGTATTTGGCTTAAAAACTGCCAGTTGGCTGGCACCCCTGCAGCGGCAAAAAATGCGACTTCATTCCCTTTTGCCACGGCTACTTGTGGTGCAACTAGGCGGCGCCGGGGGAACCCTGGCGGCGATGGGAGTTCGGGCAGCCGAGGTCAGCAGGAATTTGGCGGCGACTCTGGATCTGAATTCCCCGTCCATGCCCTGGCATAATCAACGGGATAACATCGTCGAATTTTCCAATTGGCTGGCCATGACCTCGGGCATTATTGGCAAGATGGGCCAGGATTTTTTGCTGTTGGCGCAGTCTGAAGTTGCCGAAATAGGCTTTACTGCGGCTGGTGGTTCCTCCACCATGCCACAAAAATCGAATCCCGTTATCGCCGAAAACCTGGTGGCGCTGGCAAGATTTTCCGGCACTCAAATAGGCACCGTGCATCAAACCTTGTTAACTGCAAATGAACGCGATGGCGTGTCGATGACTCTGGAACGCATGTCCCTGCCCGCTCTCATCAGTGCCTGCGCCTCCAGCCTGCGGCTGGCGATCGCGGCTATCGATAACATCGAGATCAGGGGAAAAACCATGCTCGCCAACCTGGAAAAATCTAATGGCATGGTGCTGGCCGAGGCCGCAGTTTTTGAATTGAGTAAATTTATCGACAGGAAACAGGCGACTGAAATTGTCTACAAAGCCTGTCGGGATGCCAGCGACAACGGACGTCATTTGATTGCCGAGTTAAGCAAGTCCAGTGATGCTGAAGTTGACTGGGAACAGCTAAAGAACCCACAAAATTATCTCGGTGTGGCGCAAGACTTTATCGATCGTGTGTTGGAAGATAGTGCAATGGAAGGATATGGATGATGCATGAAGACGTGGTAGCGAGTATTAAATCTGATGCCATGCGGCCAGTGCAAATCATTGCCGTGGCCATGTGTGTCGTCATCAATATGTTGGACGGGTTTGATGTTCTGGTGATGGCATTTACCGCCCCGGAAATCGCCAGAGAATGGCAGTTAGAGCCGCAGTCCTTAGGCATACTATTCAGTTCCGGGCTGCTCGGAATGGCACTGGGATCTCTGTTTATTGCGCCACTGGCAGACCGGGTGGGTCGTCGCCGAATAATTCTGCTTTGCCTGTTGATTATAAGTCTGGGCATGATGGCATCGGCGTTCATGAATTCTGTCACCAGCCTGGTCAGTACCCGCATTGTTACTGGCCTGGGCATTGGGGGCATGCTGGCCAGTATCACTACCATCACCGCCGAATACTCGTCTGATGTCCGGCGCGGTTTTTCTATCAGTCTTGTACAATCCGGCTACCCCATCGGCGCCACCATTGGCGGTTCGATCGCTGCGGTGCTAATCGTGCAATACGGCTGGCGTGAAGTGTTTATGTTCGGTGCCCTGTGCTCTGCACTGATGATTCCATTAGTGTACCTGTTACTGCCGGAATCACTGGACTACCTTACTACACGGCAACCCAAATCGGCGCTGGCAAGCATAAATGACTTGTTGCGTAAATTGGGAAAAGACCCACTCACTTCCTTGCCGGATCGAGGCGAACATCTCTCGGTAGCGCCGGTGCCCGTACTCAGTTTACTCGCTCCGAAGCTGGCGAGGGCTACGGTGCTGCTCTGGCTGGCCTTTTTCATGGTCATGCTCAGCTTCTATTTTGTTTTAAGCTGGACACCTACCTTATTAACCGAGGCTGGACTGAATGTTGAGCAGGGTATCTCCGGCGGCGTGCTGGTGAATATCGGCGGCGTTATTGGCGGCGTATTCCTGGGTTACTTCACCGCCAGATTTGCAGTTACCAAATTAGTCGCCCTGTTCATGGTGATGTGCGCGATTGCCATGATCGCCTTTGGCCTGTTGCAGAGTGGATTAAGCTTGATGCTGATTTTTGGCTTCGTAATCGGCTTCTTTATCTTCGGCTCCATGATTGGGCTCTATGCCATCACCCCGAATATCTATGCCACCGAAATTCGCAATACCGGCATGGGATGGGCGATTGGTATTGGCAGAATTGGCGCGGTGGTCGGCCCGCTTATCGCAGGTTTTTTATTAGACCGTGGCTGGAGCGGAGCAGATTGTTTTGTGGTGTTCGCAGTACCCTTGATAATCGCCATGTTCGCGGTCCTGTCCATGAAGCAGTCAGAGTGATGGAGACTGCCCCGGTTAACTCCCTGGCAGCTCGCGGTAAAAGGCAGGCGCCTGTGTCCGCTATTCTGGCTTTTTCCTGTTTTTCTTGAACAAAATTCCAATCTACACCATAGTTCAGCCTGGATTTTTACGCGCTCACCCATTGTTAGTTTCCACATCGCCCTGCATATGACCCACTTTAGCTACAACGATTCTCCTTACCCGATTCGAGACGATATCAAACTGGAATACCGGCAATTTTGGCAGCGACTTGCGGGCGCTGGCTCATGGTGGAGTGGCGCCGAGCGGGTCGCGATCGCCGCAGAAAGCAGACTGGCGAGCCACTGCAAATTCTGCGCCGAACGGCGGCAGGCTCTATCGCCCTACAAGCTGCAAGGTCAACACGATAGCGCGGGAGATCTCGATGATCTGGCGGTGGATGCGGTGCATCGTATCGTCACCGATCAGGCACGCATTAGCCAGACCTGGGTAGATCAAATGGCTGACAAGGGCTTCTCCAACGAGGCTTACGTCGAACTGGCTGGCATCGTCGTGACGGTGTTCAGTGTCGACGAGTTCAATCGTGCCCTCGGTCTTGAACTGGAGCCGCTGCCACAGCCGGTGACCGGCGAGCCGAGTCGATACCGGCCATCCCAGGCCGTCGGTGGCACTGGTTTCGTGCCGATGATCAGCGCCGAAGGCGCCACCGGCGCTGAAAGCGACCTGTATCGAGGCAGCAGAGGGGCCAATGTGCTGCGCGCCTTGAGCCTGGTACCCGATGCGGTGCGTGATTGGCGGCGCCTCGCGTCTGTCCAGTATATTTCTGTGGAAGGAATGACAAATTTGGTGAAGCAGGACGATCGTGTCATTAACCGCATGCAGATGGAACTGGTGGCGGGTCGGGTCTCCGCCATCAATGAGTGCTTCTACTGAACCAGCGCACATGCCTCGATGCTCCGTGCGAGCGCACTGACCACCAACACCGAAATTGATCTTGAAGGCATCAACGGCGATGCCTCGGCGGCAGCGGTAGGTGTGGAATTCGGCGCCGAACTCATGCAGCTTGGCGAAGCCGTGGCGATGGGAGATGAAGCCCAGCTGAGCACTGCACGGCAGCAATTAGTCGAGCTGGCAGGCGCGGCGGTGCTGGTGGATGCCGCCGGTGTCGCCGCCAATTTCCAGCGTATGGTGCGCATCGCCGATGCCATGGGTATTCCGATCGATGATATGACCACGGAGTTGGGTCAACAGGTGCGGCAGGAACTGGATCTTGCCAGGTTCGAGACCGCACAAAATTCCGCCGTGAATAATTAGGGACGGATTGGCCTGTGCATTCATTTGCAGGGACAGAATAGACCGGTCTGCCCTCCTTATTCTCAATCGGGAGGTCGTTATGAGACACACTTCAATTGCACTACTCCTGCTGTTGCTATGCGCCTGCACCCAGGACTCATCGCCCGACGCGGCTGCGGCTAGCAGCTACGACTGGCCCAATTATGCGAACGATCCAGGCGCTTCCAAGTATGCCGATCTTGAGCAGATTAACCGGGATACGGTAGCGCAACTGGAGATCGCCTGGGTTTGGGAGTCCGTCGATAATGCTGCCGTAGCGCAGCGCCCCCAGTTTGTTCCCTCCGGTTTCAAAGCCACGCCAATCAAGATTGAGGACACGCTTTACGTCAGTACGTCACTGGGTCACGTGGTGGCACTGGATGCCGCCAGCGGCGAACAGAAGTGGGTGTTCAATACCTTAACCTGGGAACACGGCCGGCCGGCAAACAACGGATTTAATCATCGCGGTGTGACGTACTGGGAGAAGCAGGGAGAAGACGGGGTCGAGCCGCGTATCATCCTCGGTACTGCCAACGCGTTTCTGTGGTCGCTGGATGCCGAAACCGGTGAGCCCGACCCCGATTTCGGCAGCGGCGGCAAGGTAGACCTTAGCCTTGGGCTGGGTCGGGAAGTCGATCGATCCATGTATGCCAATTCGGCGGCGCTGACTATCGTTGGCGATATCGTGATCCTCGGCGCCGTAGTCTATGACGATCCGATGTTCGATCGCATTCCCGCAAAACAGACCGACGTGCCACCGGGCCATATACGCGGTTTCGACCTCAACACCGGCGCACAAAAATGGATCTTCCACACCATTCCCCAGCAGGGGGAATTCGGTAATGAAAGCTGGGAGAACGACTCCTGGAAAGTGACCGGAGCCACTAATGTATGGACCATGATGAGCGCCGATCCTGAGCTGGGCTATGTCTATCTACCCATAGGTACACCGGGAAACGATTGGTATGGGGGCCAGCGACTGGGCGATAACCTGTTCGGCACGTCTATCGTGTGCCTGGATGCCGCAACTGGCGAGCGCATCTGGCACTATCAGATCGTTCATCATGAGTTGTGGGATTACGATCCACCGGCGGCACCGAACCTGGTAGACATCACCGTGGATGGCCGCGAGATCAAGGCCCTGGCCCAGGTTTCCAAGCAGGGCTTCGTCTATGTCCTGGATCGGATAAGCGGGGAACCGGTGTGGCCAATCGAAGAGCGGGCAGTGCCTGCCAGTACAGTTCCCGGTGAGCGGGCATCGCCGACGCAGCCCTTCCCAACCCGCCCCGCCCCGTTTGCCTTACAGGGCATTTCTGCCGATACCCTGATCGACTTCACGCCCGAATTGACGGCGCAGGCCTTCGACTTAATCAGTGAGCTGGACTATGGTGGCCTGTATACGCCACCTTCGCTGCGAGGAACCATCAATATGCCCGGCTGGACCGGAGGCGCGGAATGGAGCGGTGCCGCCTTCGATCCCCAGACCTCGATATTCTATATCCCGGCCATCAACAACCCGATTGTCGTGCAGCTCATCGAGCAGGATCCTGCCATCACCGAATTTCGTTACGTGCGCCAGGGCATCACCAGTATTTCCGGGCCACTCGGATTGCCGCTGACGAAACCACCCTACGGCAAGATCAGCGCCATCGATCTGAATAGCGGCGACTACCTGTGGGAGCGAGCCAATGCCGAAGGCATCCGTGAGCAGATCATCGAGCTTGGTCTGGCTGATCCGGGCCCGGTTGGGATCACCAGCTTTGCGCCTCTGTTAGTCACAAAATCCCTGTTGTTCCAGGCCATCACCGATGGCGTGCCGGTATTGCGCGCCATGGATAAGCAGAATGGCGAAACCATCTACCAGGTAGAGTTACCGGCAATTCCCCAGGGTGCGCCGATGACCTATATGATCGACGGCAGGCAGTACATCGCCGTGGCAGCCGGTGGCGGCGCAGATGCCAAACTGCTGGCTCTGGCTCTGCCCTGAACAAACTCAGGCAGGATAATCCACCGCAATAGAGTGATTTTCCCCGGTCTGCAGGGGATTTTGGGGGCTAAAATGGGGCTTATTTAGCGAATTAGAGTGCAATTTCTCCCAGCAAAAGCTTCTGTATCGGGAGAGTTTCCAAATCAGGCCCATTTACTACAAAGATTCTTATGTTTAAAAGGGCTCCGAGGCTTGATAATTATCGGATTTTAGGTCTTAATGCGAGGTCCCGGGAGTTAATGGGGGTTGACTCAATACATGCAGATTCCTGAATTCTACTGCATACACAAGTTTCCTACTCGTAACAACCTACAATAAAATATTATCAAGGAGTATTTGTATGAAATTTCGCAAGCATCGTAAGTACCTGTTAGCGATTGCATGCCTGTCGGTGAGTGGCTTTAGCACTCAAGCGATGGCCCAGCAATCCGATGACGCCGATGTTACCCGGCTAGAAGAAATCGTCGTGACGGGAGCACGAGGAAGACCAAGAACTGTTTCCGATTCACCGGTACCAATCGACGTTTTCACCGCTGCAGACTTGAGAGCGGTCTCTTACACGGATACCAACGACATTCTCAAGACCCTGGTGCCATCCTTCAATCTGGGACGGCAGCCAATCTCAGACGGCGCCTCGTTCATCCGTCCGGCTACGCTTCGCGGCCTGCCCACGGATAAAACCCTGATGCTGATAAACTCCAAGCGCCGCCACCGCGCCGCACTGGTATCCATCGGCGGTTCCGGCACCCAGGGACCGGATATAGCCACTATTCCATCCATCGCCTTGAAGAACATCGAAGTTCTGCGAGACGGTGCCTCGGCTCAATATGGCTCTGATGCTATCGCCGGCGTAATCAACTTCATACTGAAAGACGCCAGCGAAGGAGCTAGCTTCTCCATCGATGGTGGTGAATACTCCGAAGGCGACGGTGCCCAGCAAACCATACAGGGTAATATCGGATTGCCGTTGGGGGAGAATGGCTTTCTCAATCTCTCCGGCTCATATTACACGGCCGATGCCGCTTCCCGATCGGAGCAGTATTGTGAGGGCTGGGCCTGCGTCGATCCGAACGGCGGCTCGACTCTAAGCTCTTTTGCTACTGATCCCGCCTACGCGGCAGGTTTGGCCAACGCCAATATAGGCTACGGCGATGTAGTCCAACCCTGGGGACAACCCGAGCAGGAAGCCACGCGCTTCTTCTTTAATGCCGGCTATCAGATCGATGCCGACACCGAGGCCTATGCCTTCGGCAACTACTCGGAAAGCGAATCCGATGGCAGTTTCTTCTATCGCTACAAGGGCAACGGTACCATAGAGGAATTGAGAGAGGCTGACGGTGGTATCTATACCCCGCTGGAAAAATATCCTGGCGGCTTTACCCCACGATTTTTTGGTGAGGTGTTCGACTTCTCCATACTGGCTGGTATTAAAGGTACTTTCGACAACGGCCTTGGCTACGACTTCAGTGGACGCAGGGGTGAGAGTGAGATCAGGTATACCCTGTCTAACACCGTCAACCCTTCCATGGGACGCGCTTCGCCGAAGTCCTTCAGGCCAGGGGATTTAATCAACCAGGAAACTCAGTTCCAGGCCGACTTCACCTACGAGTTCGATTCCGACATGGCCAGCCCATTGCTACTCGCCTTCGGCGGCAGCTACATGGACGAATCCTATGAAGTTGTGGAGGGGGAACCAGCTTCCTTCCTCGCGGGCCCGCACTCACTAAAGGACCCCTTCGATTTCTGTAATGCCGATATGACCGCTTCGGCAGCCGGGGCTGCTGTTATAGCTGGTGGTTCCACCCTGGATTGCGCCAACACGAGTGACCCCGTCTACCGGGTAGTAGGTGTGGGTTCGAACGGATTCCCAGGCTACTCACCGCAGTTTTCCGAAGTCTATGAGCGCAGTTCCTACGCGGTGTATGCCGACCTCAGTGCGGACGTAACTGATCAGTTGTTCCTGCAGGGTGCGGTTCGCTACGAGGACTACGATGATTTCGACTCCGAGCTTGTCGCCAAGGTCGCTGGTCTATATAGATTAACGGATAATGTAAACATTCGCGGATCTATCGGTACCGGCTTCCGCGCACCGACACCGGGACAGCAGGGAACGATCAACGTATCGACTCGACTGCCCAATGGTTTTCCGGTTGCGACGGGCCTGTTCCCAGCCGGTGGTCCGGTGGCAGGGGCACTGGGTGCCGTCCCGCTCGTGCCTGAGACTTCCACTAACTACACTATTGGTTTCACGGCGAGCTTTGGTGACCTGGATATGACTGTGGACTTCTATCGAATCTTACTCGATGACGCCACCTATGCGATATCGACCCGACCCGTGTCCACGGATCCGACTTCCGGTGAGGCCTATCAGAACTTCCTCCTCTTGGATGCTGCCGGAGTTTCCGGCGCCAATTCCATCGGCGGTGTTTTGTACTTCACTAATGGCTTCGACGTTTCCAGTGAGGGCGTTGACATAGTTGCTACCTATCCTCTTAGCGGGGAATGGGGTACCACCAACTTCACCGCGTCGCTGGGTTACAACGAGAGGGATTTCGAATCCGACCCCAGTGCTTACCGCAACGAAGAGGCTCGATTCGACTACAGGAACTACAATCCAAACTGGCGTGGTGTCTTCACTGCCGTACACAATACCGGCGACCTGACTCTGATAGGTAGAGCGAGCTACTGGGGTGAGAGTGAGAATGCTAACTCCGGTACCAGCCGACGGCAAGTTCAAGATGGCATCTGGTTCGTCGATATCGAAGGCCAATACCAGATCAACGATACGTTCAGGATCTCCGCTGGTGGTCGTAATGTGTTTGACGAGTACCCGGAAAAAGGCACCGTCGGCGATACTTGCTGTGGACGTGTTTACGAGTCTGGCAGCCAGGTGGATTGGCATGGCGCGTACTACTTTGCTCGTATCACTGCCAGTTTTTAATCTGGCAGCCAGAGCATGACTATCTGGTGATACCAATTGGTACTGATAGATAGATGAACAAAAGGGCGGTAAGTAATTACCGCCCTTTTTTTCGTGCCGCCTTTATTCGCTAGTCAGCCGATCTTCATCGGACCGTGCCTCAGGTATACCTGGTGATAAAAGCAGCAGGATAGCCAGGGCCACACGAATGCTCAGCGAAACCACGGCGCGTTCGGTCTTGCCGCGGTCGTGTATGAGGAAATATAAGCCGCTACCGAGGCTGGCAAAGATACCGAGCATTACGAAGATGATAAGGAAATCTATCATCTACCCCGACCTGAGAAACCCACTACAAACAACCAGGTAGTGCGTGTTTTGTTATTCCATGTCACGCGTAATTTGACCATGCCAATACCATTCTCGAGCTCCGCCACTCCGGCAAATATTCCCCCAACTAACTTTCTCCAGCCCCTAGTCGACATCGGTGTGCATGGGGCGCTGGGGATCTATGTAGCCGCGGTACGCAGCAAGCGCTTTAGATCTTCCAGCACGCCTGGCCCCTCCTCGGAGGGTGGATACATCAAGACAACATATCCCTGGTAATCGACAATGAGGAATTTGGCGTCGAACTGCGGTTCACCGGAGGCCTGACGCAGTGCCTGACCGAGTGCGGCATCCGCCGCCAGCCACAGGTTATTTCCGGGCGGGGCCGGTGTTATTGCCTCGCTGCCGAGCAAGGCCAAGCTGACGCGGCCGGCGTCGCGCCCAACCGCGATCTGGATACGTTCGGCAGCCTCCATCAATTGCTGACAGCCTAGCGTGCAGACTTCATTGTAAAGGACGACCACAAACCAGTCTCTGGCGATGGCGTTCATAGTAAGCGCCGTACCTGTCGCGGGCATCACGCCAAATGCATTCAATTGCAAGGGCGGCTGCAACAGCACGCCATAGTTGAGGTTACTCTGCGGCCGCCAATCGAACGGTCCCCTGGCAAGCCCCCATGCCAGAAACAGCGGCAGCACGAACACCGCCATCAGCGCCAATAGTGTCAGCCGAGCCCTGGTTTTTGTGCCTGCCGGTGTGGTGTTCATGTCGATCCTGATTTGTAGCTTCGCAGTGTAATTACTACCGCAATAACCATTACCGCCAGTGCCATGGCGAACCACTGGAACGCATAGCCGAGATTCCGTGCTTCATCACTACCCGGGGGCGTCCAGGCGCGTATAAAGCCGGCAGGCGCGTCGTTATCCAGCAGCAGGGTAATGACCAGCAAATCTTCACCGAGGCTTGTGATCAAGCCAGGGAAATCGATGTGCTGTACACGCCACATGTCATCTGTCATGCGCTCTATCAATTCGCTACCCTCGAAACGCAATCCAGTTGCCGGTGGCTGGCTCAAGCGCCCGTCGAGCCGCTGGCTCGTAGTCGGGGTGTCGAACCGGGGTGCCCGGCTGCGATCCGCCTCGGCACCTATCCAACCGCGATTGACCAGTATACTCGGATTGCGGTCATCGAGTTCAAACACCGTATAGACCAGGTAGCCGGTCCGGCCCTGGTGCAGTTGATTGTCGAGCAGAATATTGAAATCGAGATAGTATCCCGTTGCTGTGGCACGATACCCCGCCAGAGTGCCAGCATCATCGTTATCGGTTCGATTAAGATCGACTATTGCCGCGGTGCCACGGCGTTCGAACTCTGCCAGGGTGGTTCGTTTCTCTTCAGCACGCTGCAGTTGCCACATTCCGAGGGCAATCAATAGCGCCGAGAGGACCAATGCCAACGCCAACAAGCCAATGCTTACTACCGGGCGTCGAGCCGTTGCCTGCATTTAAGGGTGAATAGCGCCAGTGTCCGCCACCCTGTCGACTGCCACAGCGGTGTCGGGTTTCAGGTTAATTTCCCAGTAGCAGTACAGCGGAAATTGCCTGGCCAGTAAAACCAGGGCGGCAATGAAGCTCAACAGCAGCCCAATCGACAAGCCCAGGTCCAGCAAATGATCCAATAGTCGATCGTCGGGGGAGAACACCGGAATCACCATCAGGTACTTGTTAATCCAGATTGCCAGGTTGATGCCCAGCGCAAGCACGCACATCGCCAGCAGCGATCGATTAATGACGGCGAAGACCAGTGCGATAAAGGGCACGAAGAAACAGCCGGCGATCATAGTCCAGTAGAAGGGTCCGTAGTGTCCATACATCTGGCGAAACAGGGTGTCGGTTTCCCGGGGCAGATTGCCAAACCACATGACGAAGAACTGTGCCCACAAAAAATACAGCCACAGCAACATAAAACCACTGATCACCATGCTGAGGGAGCGGATCTGGTATACCCCAAACAGGGACTGCCGGGTCGAAAGTCGACCAAGCACGACTGGAATTGCCAGCAGCGCCGCCGTGCCCGCATATACATTACCGAACCAGTAGTGAATCGGAAACACAGTGCTATGCCAATGAGGCACCAGCATCATCGCAAAATCCCAGGCCAGGAACGTGTTGCAGATGACGAAAGCCGCTAACACCAGGGGCGACAGGAAATAAAGTTGGCGCTGAACTTCATTGCTGTCGACTTTGTCGGTCTGTTCCAGGTCAGGCTTTAGGCTCTTCCAGACATACATCGCGCTGACCCCGTAGAACAGGGACAAAGCAAACAGGTTTCTGGCCAACAGCCAGCCGCTGTTTAGCCAGGCACTCAGATGTTCGCCGGGGGCGGGGTTGAGCCAATAGAACAGCTCGTCCTTGGCGAAGATATAAATTAGCAGAAAGCCGACGAAGGCGAACGGAGCGAAGGTCATGGTGCTCAGCTCTGCCAGTCGGTAATAGGGTCGGGCCCACTGCCCGCCTGAGAGGCGGGTAACGGCAGAAAACACGACGCCGGCCTGGGTCACACCCATCAGAAACAGGAATGAGACGATGAGCACGGCAAATTCCGGTCGTGCAGTAGTGTCTTCACTTGCCGCGTAGGCCGGGGCGGTGGCAGCAAGCGCGATAGCAATAGCCAGCAGCCAACGCGTAGCGCCGAAACTTCGACTTGGAGAAGTAGCTTGGGTTTGAGTAAGTGCGTGTTCGAATTTCATCAAGGACCAAACTCTGATTTAACGTAATTGATGACGTGCCAACGCTCCTCTATATTCAAGGCATCACGGTAGAACGGCATCAGCGCCCGCCCCCGCGTGAGGGTGAAAAACAGGGATCCGTCGGCTTGATCCTGGGTATAGTCTTCGTTCAAATCCACCGGTGACTTGGTGTCAAAAAACAGCCCCACCGGGCCATCGCCGAGACCTTCAGTGCCATGGCATACCACGCAGGTCATGGTGTAGAGCTCTGCTCCACGGGCCACCGATTCGGCGGTGACCGGGATTGGATTGGGAATAGACGCTGCCGTGTCTTTCAAGGCGTCCATTTCTTCCTCGGAAATATCTGCCGGCAGTGTGGGCAGTGTTTCACCACCCTCGATCGGTACCGAATCAGGCTCTGCCGGTGTTAATGTCTCCTGTGCCTTGATGGCCAGCTGATCGACAAAATCTTTATTCCAGGGGAAGCTCCAGGCAATTGATGTGTAAGCCAGCAACAGTAAAATAACGACTAAGCTTGCAATATGTCTCATAAATCGTCACCCCTTATTTTCCGAACCTGCTCGGCCCCGGCGGCATTAAGGATGGCCTTGGCGCGCTGATAATGCTCGGCATCGTCACAGGGAGCCGTCACCACAAACTTGTCTACCGCTGCTTCCGGCACATACACGCGATTGCGGAAAGCCGGCAGACGGGAACTAACGATGAAACCCAGTACGGTAGCCAGAATGCCGAACAAGATGGTCAACTCGTAGCTAATAATCAAAAACGGCGGCATCGTTATGATGGGCCTGCCACCGACCGGATGGGGATATAGCACGGCGGTACCTGCGGCCAGTGCAAACCCCGACATGCCCCCGATCAGTGCGCCGGTAAAAGTAAAGTTCTTGATAACTGATTTTTTCTTGCCAAGGACTTTTTCCACGCCGTGGATGGGCACCGGCGACATGATTTCCAAACTTTCAAATCCTGCACCCTTGAGCTCGCCTGCCGCGGTCAGCGCCGACTCCGGGTCATGAAACAGTCCTACCACGTTATTTGTCATGCAGGGCTTCCTGACGCAGGAGCCAGAGGCTCGATCTTGGGAGTGGCCATGGTTTCCTTGACCTCATACATGGACACGCTGGGAAATATTTTAACGAACACCAGGAACAGGGTGGTGAACAGCGCGAATGAGCCCACAATGATCGAGATTTCCACCAGACTTGGCACGTACACACCCCAGGCGTCAGGCAGATATTGGCGTGACAGTGAGGTAGCGATAATTAGGAAGCGTTCCGTATACATGCCGATGTTAATGGCGATCGACAAGATCAGCATGGGCACAAACGAGGTTCTGAATCGGGTCGAAAACATCAACAGCGGCGCCACCGCGCAGAACAGAATCATCTCCCAGTACAGCGGCGCGTAAAACCCGAACAATTTATATCCCAGGGCTTCGTACTCTTCGGAGCTGCCGCTATACCATCCGGTAAATAATTCGACTGCGTTGATGTAGGTCCAGATCAGCGACAGCACAAGTAACAATTTTCCCAGGTTGTCGAAGTGTAACTTGGTGATGTATTGCTCGAAACCCATAGTTTTCCTGAGTACGAACATCACCGTGACGATACCGGCGGTGCCGGAGTAGATTGCGCCCACCACGAAATAAGGCGCGAAGATAGTCTGGTGCAAGGCCGGCACTATGGACATGGCAAAATCCCACGAGACAATGCTATGTACCGAAACCGCCAGGGGAATAATCAGCACCGCCAGAAACGTGTAGGCCCAGTGCAGGCGGTGCCATTCCTTATCGGTGCCACGCCAGCCCAGGGAAAGCAGGGTGTACATGGTATTACGCCAGCCACTGGTACGATCCCTGACCGCGGCGAAGTCGGGAATAGAACCCATGTAGATAAAAATCGTACTGCCGGTGATATAGGTGGCAATGGCCATGACATCGAACATCAGCGGCGAACGGAAATTAGGCCAGAGTTCCATCTGATTCGGATAGGGCAGGGCCCAGTGAATAAACCAGGGACGGCCAACGTGCACCATCACGTACGTTGCCGCGACCACCAGTGAGAACAGCGTCATCGCCTCGGCGGATCGATACATGGCTTTACGCCAGGAGCTGTTAGTCAGGTGTAACACACAGGACAGCAAGGTGCCGGAATGGCTGAGACCGATCCAAAATATGAAGCTGGCGAGATAGGTTCCCCAGACTCCGGGGTGGTTCATGCCGGCGGCGCCGATGCCATAATAGAGTTGATAAAACCAGGGAAAGAAAAAGCATAGCAAGGTGACGCTGCCGGCTGTCGCCAGGGTGATATAGTACTTGGGGCCAGTTTTTACTATGGATCTGACGACGTCCTCGTGAATGTCGTTATAACCCAAGTCAATCCTTTCAGTCGGCGTGGTCATCTTATGCGTCAACCTTCTTTAGATAGAATACAGACGAGTCGGTGTTGAGCTCGTCTAACACCCGGTAACTGCGGGGATCATCCATTGACAGGGAAACCTGGCTCTCGGGATCGTTGCGATCCCCGAAGACCAGCGCCTTGGTGGGGCAGGTCTGCACACAGGCCGGCTGCATTTCACCGTCCTGCACCCGGCGGCGATCGTCATCCTTGGCCAGGTCCTTGGCCTGGCGAATGCGTTGGATACAGAATGTGCATTTTTCCATGACGCCTTTGCCGCGGACGGTGACGTCGGGATTCAACTGTTGTTCCAGCGGGCTATCCCAGCCGTGATCGTAGTAATTGAAGTAGCGAACTTCGTAGGGACAATAGACTGCACAGGAACGAGTGCCGATACAGCGGTTGTAGATCTGGGTGTTGAGACCGTCCTGATTGTGGTAGGTCGCACTGACCGGACACACGGTCTCACAAGGCGCCGCGTCACAGTGTTGGCACATCATCGGCATGAAGCGCAGCCTGGCATTCGGATACTCACCTTCCCAGTAGCGTTCGACCCGGATCCACTGCAATTCCCTGCCCCGGGCAACCTCATCTTCGCCGACCACCGGTATATTGTTCTCCGCCTGGCAGGCCGTCATGCACGCCTCGCAGCCGGTGCACTTGTCGAGGTCGACGGTCATGGTCCAGTGGTAGTCGAATTTCTCGTAATATCCTGGTTTGCGGTATTTCCGCCAGCCATCCATAAAGCGGGAGAAGAGGCTCATGAAGTCACCTCCGTTATTGGGATGCTGTTGCTGCTGACACTACTTACTTCAACCCCCGAACCACCGGTGGTTTGGATGATATTTCTGCCCAGGTCACGGGAGGTGCCGCCCGTCTTCACCAGTTTGACCCGTTTACCTGTGGCGCTGACATTTACTCGTGTGGCGCTGGAGGCGAGGCTGCCGGTGACTGGCTCCAGTTGCGGGCTGAGTATCTGGATAGGGTTGACGCCCCGGTCCTTGGCATAGCGACCGTATTCACCGTGGCCCTGTCCGATGGGCATGGCGATGACATTCGGCATGATCGCTGGATAGATAAATACGGGTATCCGCAGCTGACCATGGGGTGACTGTATATCCACCAGATCCCCCTCGGTTAATTCCATCTGCTGGGCTGTCAGCGGATTCATTTCTACCCAGGAGCCGTACATAATGCTGGTCATGGGGTCTGGTAACTCCTGCATCCATGGAAGATTGGCACCGCGGCCATCGTGAAAGTTGGGAGAAAGGTAAGGGTGCAGAATAAACGGATAGTCGTCTTCTGATCCTGAAAATTCGGGGGGCGCGACACCAATGCCGGCGATAACATCCGGGTTTAAGCTAAAAGCAGTATTGCCACTCTTGGTTTCACCCCATGCACCCGCCTTCAGAACCGAAGTCCAGAACGCGTCGAAGCCCTGCGCCAGAGTCTGTGAGTCACCGCGCTGGTATATCCGCTGCCAGCCGTATTTGAGAAATTCTTCCATGCTCTGCCACGGCATCACGCTACTTGAACCCATTCGCCGCGCCAGGTCCAGGATGATGTCGCCGGTACCGCGGGTGTTGTACAGCGGTGAGACCACTGGCTGCGAAACTGCACCGACAGAGAAACCCACACCTGGTTCAGGGAAATCGTCACCCCAGCTTTCGAGGTAGGTATGACTCGGCAGGATCACATCGGCCAATGCCGTGGTTTCATCGAGGAAGCTGGACAAACTGACAACCAGTGGTATCTGCGCCAGCGCCGACTCAAACTCCGCTGTTGGGGGCAGAGTGAATACGGGATTGGTGCCATTGATAATCAATACATCGATTTCGCTGTGACGCGCGGCTTCGGCGAGTTCGAGCATGGTGCTGTAACTGGCCTGGTGCTGCTGCAATGCCGGGCCGGCGGGTTCGGGATTAAACACCAACCCACCTTCCTGGCCGATGTTGCCCACCAGGTAATTAAGCGCATTCACCGCCACCAGAGTGTCGACTCCATTGCTGTGATTTCCGGCGCTGCCGCCGCCGATAGCGAGACTGGGAGCGGTATTAACGAAGCTGTCCGCCAGGCGGGTGATGGTGGTCGCCGGGACCCCGGTTTGCTCAGCCACCGCGTCGGCTGTGTAGTCCGCAAGTGCAGCCATCCAGGCGTCGCGGTCGGCGCCGCTGTAGTTGCCCTCGGCGATAATGTGGTGTGCCAGACCTAATGCCAGAATACCTTCAGTGCCGGGTCGGGCAGGAATCCACTCATCGGCGGCGGCGCCACTGATGGACATCCTCGGTTCGATTTGTACAAAGCGTCCTCTGACATCGGCTGGGCCTTGGCGGCTCTCGCCGAAGCCGAGGCTGTGATGCACCGGTGAAATCCAGTTGCTGAGGTAGTCTGCACCGAAAGACAATAGTAGGCGTGTGTTTTGCAAATCGTAGTAGGGCAGACGATCCTCACCAAAGAATTGCTGATTCGCCGCATACAGTGTGTGTGGGTGATCGTAATCGTAATGTAACAGGCGCGGCGAGCCCAGTTGGCGCATGAAACTCTCGAAAAGCTGCGCCAGATGTCCGCGCACACCTGTCGTCAGTAATGCAACCCGGTTTCCTCGACCGGCAGCCCGCAGCAGATCCAGGCGATCTCCGACCTGCTTCAATCCCTGTTCCCAGGTAATTTCCTCGAAGGTCCCTTCTCCGTTGCGCCGCATCGGCGCGGTGAGCCGATCGGGATTGTACAGGGCCTGAAGTCCAGCCTGGCCCAGGGCGCAGAGCCGGCCCTGACTGACGGGATGAGAAGGATTTCCTTCGATCTTCTTGGCACGACCCTCACGAGTTCGTACCGAGATACCACATCCAGCCGGGCACATGGAGCACACCGAGTTATACCAGGTGGAGAGACCACTGCTGATGTCTTCTGGCGCCACAACATGTGGAATCAAATACTCCCGGGGATGCTTCGTCGACTCTCTCAGCATGAAGCCGGCACCCACGGAGACACCACCGGCGCCGACGAGCTTAAGAAATTCTCTGCGATCTATATTTGGCATTGCGTCCTACTTTTCACTATTGTTTTTTTACTTGTGACAGGTCCAGCAATCGGTTCCATTCTCCACTTCGTTTTCCCGGTGGCAGCTCAGGCACAGGCCCATTTTCCACGGTTGGCCGGCCTGGGCGGAGCCATCCACCGCCCTGCTGGTCACCCGAATTCTGTCCATGGTCTCAACCGGTCCGTGACAGGTCTGGCACTCAATATTGGCGAGCACGTGGCGTTTATGGGTGAAATGAACGAAATCGGGTACATCGTGAACCTTGATCCAGGGAATAGGCTCCCGGTTTTCCCAATAACTCATTAGCAAACGTATCTGGGGTTTCTCCGTTGCCACCTCGAGGTGACAACCGACACATTTCGAAACTGCGGGCACTCCGGCCGAAGGCGAACGCCGTGCCTGGGTGTGGCAATACAAGCAGGGGATCTCATTGTCACCGGCGTGAATCTTGTGGCTGAAGGCAATCGGCTGCTCCGGGCTGTCCCCAGGAACGAAGGTCGCGTTCGCCCAATAGCCTAGCACCAGGCCAACCAGCACGACTATCACCAGCATCGCCGCTGGCCTGAGTACTTTTAATGCTGGAACAATGGAGACGTTCATTTAATCGTCACTCCGTTTTAACAATCCCAGGTTCTCAGCAAACCCTTCGCCGAACTCGTGGATCGAGTTCGCTATTTCCTCGTTCTTTGTCGCCCGCAGGTAGGTATCAGCCATCTTGTGAATCACCTGGTAGAAATAAATATTCAAATCCTCGACGCTGGTATCCTTAATCCATAAATCAATCGCAGCCAGTGACTTGTTCTCACTATCCCAGACCGAAAGCATCATCGACTCACAGGAAATGGGGCCGTCTGCCTGCCCCTCCGAGGCCTGCCACTCGATTCGCGTGGGCAAGTCGGCGCTGTCCAGATCGACGGTTAATTTGATTTCAGCTGTTCTTGACATAATCCCGCTAGCTTCTCTCGATAATGTTGGAGTCCATGCAGACCTCTAGAACCAATAGACAAATGTAAACAGAAACAACCACACTACATCCACGAAATGCCAATACCAGCTCACCGCTTCGAAGGCAAAATGGTTTTCCGCAGAAAAATGCCCACGCAGTGAGCGCAGTAGCATGACCGCGAGCATTATCGTTCCCATCGTCACGTGGGCACCGTGGAAGCCGGTCAGCAAAAAGAATGTCGAGCCGTAAATCCCGGATCCCATGGTCAGCCCCAACTCGGTATAGGCATCTCTGTATTCGATGACTTGCAAGGTCAGAAAGATCGTGCCCAGTGCCACCGTAATCGCCAGCCAAATTGGCAACAGTATTCTCTGGTTTTTCTTCAGCGCCCAGTGGGCGAAGGTGACAGTCACGCTGCTGGTAACGAGGATGACGGTATTGATGAAAGGCAAGCCCCAGGCCTCCATCGCCTCCGTAGCAGTGCCACCGGGAGTCATGAAAAGCGGCCATATATCGGCGAAGTCCGGCCACAGCAACACGTGTGTTTCCAGATTATTGCCCGCCCCTGCCAACCAGGGCACGGAAATGATACGGGCGTAAAACAGTGCACCGAAGAAGGCAGCGAAGAACATGATCTCAGAAACAATGAACCAGCCCATGCCCTGGCGATAGGTTCGGTCCATCAATTCGCTGTTCATGCCTCTGATGGATTCCCTGATAACGGTGCCGAACCAGCCGAACATCATGAATGCGACCATCGCCAGCCCAATGAAGAAAACCGGTTGCCCCCAACTGCCCTCTGCCCCCACTTTCTCGGTGCTCTGGTGGATGAAATTGACGGCGCCGTACGCGGTCACCGCAAGCGCGACGGAGCCGACTATTGGCCAGGGACTCGAGTGAGGTACGTAGTAGCGGGGTGTTTCCATGGTTTTTAATTGCTCGCAAGCGCCAGGCTTGCGACCTCCACATCGGGCACCTGGAACAGGCTGTAGGAAAGGGTAAGCATGCTGATATCTTCAGGCAGTTCCGCATCGATATAGAACCTGAGCGCCATCTGCTGGTCTTCACCTGCCTCCAGCTGTTGCTGGGTGAAGCAAAAACATTCGAGTTTGTGCAGAAAATTGGAGGCGTAAGCTGGCGACACGCTGGGCACAGCCTGGCCAGTCACCGCCTGATCGGCACGGTTACGAGCATAGTAAGAGGTGAGGTGAACTTCTCCCAGTCGAACCTTGAGTTTAGATTCCGTGGGTCGAAATTCCCAGGGCATGCCGCGACCGACCTGGGCCAGAAACTGGATCGTCACTTCGCGCTCGGACACTTGTTTGCCGTTGAGTCCGGTTACTTCGCAGAAGATTGCATAAAGGGGCACCAGGGCAAATGAGAACCCCACCATGCCCACAGCCAGGGCAGAAAGCAGAATTATATGCTTGCGCTGATTGTTACGCCTCTCAGTCATGCTGGTAAGCTTCCTCCGGTATTGGAAATTGCGGTGGTGCTGAGAACGTGTGTAGCGGTGCCGGGGAGGGTATGGTCCACTCCAACCCTTCCGCACTCTCCCACACCCGGCTAGAGGCCTTATCGCCACCGCGTATGGTTTTGATCACGATGTACAGGAATAACACCTGGGTCAGGCCCAACAGCCCGGCGCCGATGCTGGCCACCATATTGAAATCGGCAAACTGCAGGGAGTAATCCACGATGCGCCTGGGCATGCCGGCGAGACCGAGGAAATGCATCGGGAAGAATGTCATGTTGACCGCAACGATTGCAGTCCAGAAATGGAGCTTGCCTAGGCGTTCGTCGTACATGTTGCCAGTCCACTTCGGCAGCCAGTAATACACCGCCGACATGATGCCGAAGATGGCGCCTGGATAGAGCACATAATGAAAGTGCGCCACCACGAAGAAGGTGTCGTGGTATTGAAAATCCGCTGGCACCAGGGCCAGCATCAGGCCGGAGAAACCGCCGATCGTGAACAGGATGACGAAGCCGATAGCAAATAGCATCGGGGTTTCGAAAGTCATGGAACCACGCCACATGGTGGCCACCCAGTTGAACACCTTCACCCCGGTGGGGACGGCGATCATCATAGTGGCATACATGACGAACAATTCAGCTGCTAGTGGCATGCCGGTTGTGAACATATGATGTCCCCAGACCACGAAGGACAGGATCGCGATGGCACCAGTCGCATATACCATAGAGTGGTAGCCGAACAGCCTCTTGCGCGCGAAGGTGGGAATGATCTGGGAGGCGATGCCGAAGCCAGGCAGGATCAGGATGTAGACTTCCGGATGGCCAAAAAACCAGAACACGTGCTGGAACAGAACCGGATCGCCCCCTCCCACTGCGGAGAAAAAACTGGTGCCAAAATGGCGGTCGGTGAGCATCATGGTGACTGCGCCGGCCAATACCGGCATCACCATCACCAGCAGGAAGGCAGTGATCAACCAGGTCCAGACAAACAGCGGCATCTTCATCAGGGTCATGCCTTCTACCCGCAGATTGAAGATGGTGACGATGATGTTGATGGCCCCGAGTACCGATGAGATTCCCATCAAATGCACACCGAGGATGAAGAAGTCCGTGCTCGGTGGCCCATAGGTAGTGGATAGGGGAGCGTAAAATGTCCAGCCGAAGTTGGGCGCGCCACCCTCCATAAACAGCGACGAGATTAACAGGGTAAAGGCAAAGGGCAGGATCCAGAAACTGAAATTATTCAATCGCGGCAACGCCATGTCAGGCGCGCCGATCATCATCGGCAGCAGCCAGTTTGCCAGGCCAACGAAGCCAGGCATCACCACGCCGAATACCATAATCAGCCCGTGCATCGTCACCATCTGGTTGTAGAAAAGCGGCTCGGTGAACTGGATGCCGGGTTGGAAAAGCTCCAGGCGGATAACCATTGCCATGGCCCCGGCGATGAAAAACAGCGTAAAACTAAGCCAGAGATAGAGCGTGCCAATCTCCTTGTGGTTTGTAGTCAGCAACCAACGGGAGAGAAACGCTATTAACGGAGAGCGATTCGGAATTGCGTGATCTGCAGTTACAGCCATAGGTGACTTACCTTAACGTGACTCGAAAATAGTTAGTGGCTGAACGATGTCGCCGAGGTCGTTGCCAAAAGCGTTGCGCTCATAGGTAATTACCGAGGCCAGTTCCAGGTCGGAAAGCTGTGGCGCCCAGGCTTGCATCTCGGTATCGACGGCACCGCTCATTACCCGCTCTATGTGCGTCGGCATATCTCCGGTGGGGATCTCGCCGCCTGCCCGGAGCCATCTGCCTCATGACAGGTTGCGCAATTATCGATGAACACGGTTTGGCCTATATCCATGAGTTCGGCCATGGTCCAGGTCTTGGCCCGGTCTGCCACCGCCTGCCCGGAGGCCAGTTCGATCGCCAATAGCTGGTCCAGAATCCACTGGTCGAACTCTTCTTCCGGCAGCACTTCTACTTCGATCGGCATGTAGGCATGGTCTTTACCGCAGAGTTCCGCGCACTGGCCCCGGAATAGCCCCGGTACTTCGATGCGGGCCCAGGCCTCGTTGATATAACCGGGAATAGCATCCTGTTTGACGGCGAAATCCGGCACCCACCAGGCGTGAATGACATCGTCGGAGGTTGTCAGGAATCGGACTTTCTTGCTGGTTGGCAACACCAACGCATTGTCCACTTCCAGTATGTAGTTTTTGCTCTTGGTCTCGAGGTTGTTGATCTGCTCGGTGGGGGTCGACATATTGCTGTAGTAGCCGAAGTCCGCCTCCAGATATTGGTAGTGCCACTTCCACTGGGAGCCAGTAATGAGTATGGAGAGATCCGGGTTGCTGTTGTCTTCTATTTCTCTCAATGCCGACGTCGCAGGAATTGCCAGGCCTATCAGAATAAAGACCGGCACTGCGGTCCAGATGATCTCCACCAGCAGACTCTCATGAAAATCGGCGGGCTTGGGGTGTTTGGAACGGCGATGGGCATACATGGAATAAAACATGGTGCCGAAGACCAGGCTTCCCATGACCACGCAAATCGCCAGGCTTAAGTGATGCAGTTCCAGGATGCGACGGCTGATGTCGGTCACGCCTGGGCGCATATCCATTACGGCCGCGAACGCGGTGTTACTGAACGCCAACAAGATTGAGACTATGAGGCCTCTGCAGCGCCTATTGATGATGGAAGTCACGATTGTAGCTTGCCTCTACTTCTTATTACTTCTTATTACTCTTTCTTATTAATCCTGCCTCCGTCGGTGATCTTTCACCACGGAGAATCCCCTTCAGCGCGTCAATTGGGCCACTGTTCGTAGTTGCTTGTTGCCCTGCCAATCACGGTAACGGATGGCACCGACGTGTTCGGTGTGGCCTAGCCAGTCCCCATGATGCGCCAGTATAAATTCGTCACCCTCAATTTTTGCCTGCCACGGTGTGTTTTCCCAATCCATGAAGGCGACGCTGCCAGTGCTGTGCTGGCCCCAGTCTGCGACGTTCTGTGGCCGGTGTTCAAAGCCGTCATCCTGGATCCAGCTGGTCCATTTTTCGCCATTCCAGGTCACAAATTCCATCGAGTATTGTGCCCAGGGTGCATTGACAGGGTCGGCACCAGGAGAGGTTTTTACGTTATACGCCAGCTTGGCCGCCAGCACCGGGATCAGGAAGATCGCCAGACCTACAAAAAATTTGATTATCAATCTCCCCAATTCACAAACAGCGAAAACAAACTTTAACAACGCGCAACAAACTGTCCTAGTTAATGACTCAGCCAACAAAGTATTGGTGATAGCGCTAAGCCCCGATTAGACGGCTATTGCGGTTTCAGCTCGAGCGACCCTCCAGCACTTTGCATATTTACTTCAAATTTCAAATATTCCTTATCATCAAATCGATAAATGCCGATAATTTAGCTCGCCGGGCCCTCCTGGATTCGTACAAAATCCAGTTGTTTCACCTGGCCATATAAATAGTTAGCACCGCCATTAACACAGGCTTCCACACCGATAGCGCCAGCAGGCGCAGACTGGCGCAGCGCATAGAGTCCGGCGTTTCGAGGGAAACAGAGATACTGTTAAAGGAACAAGAGTCGACCGATTGGTCGCGGGTGGTTGCACTATTAGGGGATTCAGCAAGGCGATCGCAAAGCACACTTCGGGAGGTGATTTCGCTGCTTGCAAAAAGACCTACCTGTGCTGGGAGGTAGGTAGTACCATTCCGTCGCTGATTAGAGATTAGTTGTCACTCCTTAATGGGCCAAAGCAAATCGCCCACGTGAAAAGTTTTAGTTCAACTGCTCAACTACTAGAATTAAGGGTTACTCCACCACATATATAAAAAACTTCTTAACTACTAATTATATAAAAACTGCCCCTCTTAATAATACGCCTGTACCTAAGGTAGAAACTATCTTACTGCTGTTAAGGAAAAAGTATACCCAACTGATTAGAGCATTACAAATCACCATTCAGGACATAAGCGCTTCGATAGCGGCCACCGCCCGGTCGATGTGTTCGATGGTGTTGTAAATTGTAGGACATAATCGTACCCCGCCGGTGGCGGCGGCGGCGATGCCGTGCTCGGTGTAGAGACGATTCGAGACCGTGCCACCCTGACCGATGGCTGCATTAATAATGCAGACGCCAAAACTGAATTGAGGATTCATGGGTGTGACCAGCTCCTGACCGAGGCCAGCGATGCCATGTTTTAGTC
>LWDU01033624.1_pt1 | contig 29453 bp, 28 predicted proteins | sample 727161 | NCBI WGS metagenome assembly LWDU01 (sample SAMN04566230, study PRJNA314399) | hydrothermal vent metagenome | isolation source: deep sea hydrothermal plume seawater | place: Mexico: Gulf of California, Guaymas Basin | collected 2004-07-11
TAAGAACTTCACCAGTAAATTTAACAGAACTTACCCCAAGCGCCCTACCTTTTCCGGGCTCACCCTTCCATCCTAAATAAAAACCTACTAACTGCCACATTGCATCTAACCCTAGGCAACCAGGCATCACAGGATCTTCCTTAAAATGACAGTCAAAAAACCACATGTTTTTTTTTATATCAAACTCAGCTTCAATTAATCCTTTATTAAACTTCCCCTTATCTTCTTGAACATTAGTAATTCTATGAAACATTAACATAGGTGGAGATGGTAATTTTGCATTACCCGGCCCAAATAATTTACCATTTGCGCAATCAATTAACTCTTCATATTTAAAGCTATTTTTTTTTAACATATAGATAAATTAATACTTGATTTAGTAAGTTTATTACATATATTTAGTTTAGAATAATTATAAGTTACAGGATTAGGTATAATTTTACTATGATAAATGATTTTAAACACCATATAGACCGTCTTAGGTCCTCTGGACTTCGACCAACTAAGCAAAGACTTACAATATGTAAAGTGTTGTTTGATAGAAAAGACACTTTTCATTTTACTATAGATAAGTTAAAGAAAAAAATTGAAAAAAATACCAAAAGCAAAATATCTTTAGCTACAGTTTATAATACTGTGTATGCTTTTAAAAATAATGGTTATTTAAAAGAAATTTCTTTACAAGGTAATAAAACTTTTTTTGATACCAACTCAACAAATCATCACCATTTTTATGATCAAGATACTGGCGATTTAATGGATATAAAAAATGAAGACATCCTTCTAAACAAACTACCACTGGCACCAAAAGGAAAAAAAATTAAAAAGGTTGAAGTCACTATAAGTCTTGCGAACAATAATCATAATCAAAAATATAAAAATAATTAATTTTTTTAAAACGATTCTAAAGTATTGACAGACAGTTTAGAATCATTACAATGTATTTTAACTAACATTAATTGGAGGAATAACATGGCACTAAAGGGAAGCAAAACCGAAAATAACTTAAAAGAAGCTTTTGCAGGTGAAAGTCAAGCAAATCGTAGATATTTATATTTTGCACAAAAAGCAGATGTTGAAGGATACAACGATGTTGCTGCCGTTTTCAGATCTACTGCTGAAGGTGAAACGGGACATGCTCATGGTCACTTAGAATTTTTAGAAGAAGTTGGAGATCCAGCAACTGGCAAACCAATTGGAGAAACTAAAGATAACCTAGCTTCTGCTGTTGCAGGAGAAACTCACGAGTATACTGATATGTACCCAGGTATGGCAAAAACAGCAAGAGAAGAAGGTTTCGAAGAAATTGCAGATTGGTTTGAAACTTTAGCTAAAGCTGAAAAGTCGCATGCTGGAAAATTCCAAAAAACATTAGAATCAATTTAGTAAATATTTGGTGGGGTTACCTCCACCAAAAAAAATTTAAAAAATAAAATGAATAAAGAAGGCAGCACACAGGCGCCAACAAGACATAATATAGATTTTAATCATCCTGATTTTCTTGATCAAAAAAAATTAGACGATGAAATGAGAAGAGTTTTTGATATCTGTCATGGATGCAGAAGATGTTTTAATCTTTGTGATAGTTTTCCAAAACTTTTTGAAATGATAGATGATTCAAAAGATGAAAACGTAGAAAGTCTATCAAGCAATCAATTTGATCCAGTTGTAAACTCATGCACACTTTGTGATATGTGTTTTATGACAAAATGTCCTTATGTGCCACCGCATGAATTTGATTTAGATTTTCCTCATTTAATGCTTAGGTACAGAGCACTACAAAAAAAACAAAATAAACTGCCATCGATTCCAAAACAATTAGCTCAAATAGATAGAAATGCCAAAATTGGAGTTACGTTTTCATGGTTTGTTAACTGGGTATCAAATATAAAAAATAAATTTTTAAGAAAAATATTAGAGTTATTTTTTGGAATCGATAAGAAAGTTGAACTACCAGTGTATAATTCAGAGACTTTTACAAATTATTTTAAAAATAATAATAATCTCATAAATATAGAAGCTTCGAAGAAGAATAGAAAAGTAGTTATTTATTCAACATGTTTTGTAAACTTTAACAAAAAAAGTACTGGAATTGCTGCACTGAAGGTTTTGAAAAAAAATGGAGTAGAGGTTCAAGAGGCCTATCCTGGTTGTTGTGGTATGCCATTTTTGGAACAGGCAGATTTAGCAAAAATAGTTGAGCAAGCAAAAAAGGTGTCAAAAGATCTTCTGGAATGGGTAGATAAAGGGTATCAAGTGATTACACTTACAGCAAGTTGTGGGCTGATGTTAAAATTTGAGTGGGCTCTGTTATTGCCAGAAGATAAAAATATAAAAAGATTATCAAAAAATGTCAGCGATATTGATGAATATATAGTTGATATTTCAAATAAAGAAGGTTTAGCATCAGGACTCAAAGAAATTGATGGTGGGGTGACAATACATAACGCCTGTCATGCAAGAGCACAGAATATGGGAATAAAAGCAAGAGATATGCTCAAGTTAATTCCAAATATTAAAATTGACGTTGTTGAAAAATGTGCTGGCCATGGTGGAACCTTTGGAGTTATGAAAGAAACTCATAATTTAGCACTGAAAATAGGTAGACCTACAGCAAGACAAATTAAAAATAAAAATAATAAATACATGGCTTCCGATTGTCCGTTAGCGGGAAAGCATTTAAAGCAATTAGAGCAAGACACAAAAATTTCAAGTGATGAGGCATTGCACCCCATAGAGTTATTAGCAAAATCATATAAATTGAAATTATGAGTAGAGAAAATAAAATTGTTGAAAAAAGCGATTTAATAGCAGCAGACCAGTATGCTAAAATTAGAAAAGAGTTTAGAAAAGAATTAGTTGAGTTTAAAAAAAAAAGAAGAGTTTCGATAGGACCTTATGCAACATTTTATTTTGAGTGTTTTGAAACAATGCGCGGACAAATACAAGAAATGTTACATATAGAGAAAGGTGGTGAAGAACAATTAAAAGATGAATTAAAAGCTTACAATCCATTGGTACCAAAAGGAAAAGAATTAGTTGCCACATTAATGTTTGAAATTGACAATTCTTTAAGTAGAGCAGAATTTTTAAATAAAGTTGGGGGTATTGAAGAAAAAGTTTTTATTAAAGTCAATAATGAAAAAATTAATTCAATTCCTGAAAATGATGTTGATCGTACATCTTCTGAAGGCAAAGCATCTTCAGTTCAGTTTATTCATTTTAATTTTTCGGATAAGCAGATTGATAAATTTAAAAACTTAAATAATGAAATTTTTTTAGGAATAGAACATAATTTGTATAATCATATTACAAAAATTTCTGAAGAAACAAAAAAATCTTTAATTTCTGATTTTGTTTAAATTTTACCCCATAAAGAACTTTTAAGTATCCATCCAGCGTATCCTCCGCTTTTTATTTTACACCATTTTATTTTACATCTATCTATAAGTACTAACCTCCCCAATTCTAATTTAACAATTGGTTTAGAATAAATTGTTGGTTTTTTATAAATAACAGAATTGTTATTAATATTAATAGCTGATTTTTTTTTTGAAAGTTGTGAAATATGTATCCAGCCTGAATTATTTTCAAGATCTTTAGTTTTTCTCCATGAATCAGACTTATCAACAATAATAAGTGGCAAATATTTTTTTTTATAAATTAGTTTAATTGGGTATTCAAAAGATGGTCCTTGTCTTAAATTAACTTTATTATTTTTTAGAGATAAGATTGTTACCTCATCATTCGCTGTGCCATTTTGAAAAAAGAGCACAAATATAAAAAAAAAGAAAATAAATTTATTTTTATTTTTTTTCATTACAATAACAATTTGATCGTTTATTTAATTTTACTTTTCTAAACGAAAGTTTTAAAGCGTCAATAATTAGAATGTAGCCACAGAGAGTATCGCCAATGCCTAAAATTTCTTTTGCTACTTCATTGGCCTGAATAGTGCCAATTATGCCTGTTAAAGTGCCCATAACGCCTTCATATTCGCAATTATCGATGTCAGGGTTACTTGGCATATTAGGTATAAAACATCTTAAACAAGGTGAATTTTTTTTTAAAAAGTTAAATGTGTACACTTGTCCATCAAATTTACTAACTGCTCCAGAAATGAGAATTTTTTTATTTTTTAAGCAACAATCATTAATTAAAAAACGTGTTCTAAAATTATCACTTCCATCCAATACTAAGTCATACTTTTTTACTATCTTATTTATATTATTTTCAGAAAGTTTTTTATTGAAACTTTTTAATTTAATATTAGGATTAATTTTTTTAAGTTTTTTAATCGCAGATGATGATTTACTTTTTTTAACATCACTTGTGTTAAATATAATTTGTCGACTAAGATTTGATAATTCAACATTATCTTTATCAATAATTCCAATATTGCCTACACCTATTGCTGCTAAATAAATTGCTGCCGGTGAACCTAAACCACCAGCTCCAACGATTAGAACATTAGATTTTAAAAGTTTTTTTTGACCAAGCACTCCAATTTTTTTTAAAATTATTTGCCTTGAATACCTCTCAATTTGTTTTTTTGTAAACTGCATTTAAATTTTTATTTTCCTGTAGAACCGAAGCCACCTTCACCTCTTAAGGTATTTGGTAAATTTTCTACTTCTTCTAATTCTATTTTATGTACTGGAGTCAAAACCATTTGAGCTACCCTATCTCCATTGTTAATAACAAATTCACTGCTTCCATGATTAAAAAGTATTATTTTAATTTCACCTCTATAATCACTATCAATTGTTCCGGGTGTATTGAGAACAGTTATATTATTTTTTGCTGCAAGTCCTGATCTGGGCCTTATTTGTATTTCGTATTCTTTTGAAAAAGCAACTGAAAGACTAGTAGATATTAAGCATGAACTCTTAGGAGCTAATTTTATAGGATGTTCTATAAAAGCCTTTAAATCCATGCCAGAGGCACCATTTGTTTTATAAGTGGGTATTTCTACTGCTGGGTCTAATTTTTTAATTAATACTTTTACCATTAAACTTTAATTTAATTGGCTAATAACCCTATGAATGATTTCGTCTGAAATTTCAGACTTTTTCTTCATAGCAAGTTTTTCATCATTAATTTTTTTATCTTTATACAAAATTGTAACTTCATTGAAATCAGATTCAAAACCAATAGATTTATTTGAAACATCATTTACAATAATCCAATCACAGTTTTTTTCTATCAACTTATTTTTCGCATTAATTTTTATATTATTCGTTTCCGCAGCAAAACCTATTACTAGTTTTGGTCTAAGATAATTATGATTTGAGACATAACTTAGAATATCAATATTTTTTTCTAAATTTAAATTTATGTAATCATTTTTTTTAATTTTTTGCTCTTTTTGTTCTTTAATTTTAAAGTCTGCCACGGCTGCAGAGAATATGGCAACATCTGTTGGTAGATTATTTTGTGTTGCCTTAAACATTTGATCTGCTGTTTCAACTTTTATAAAATTTATATCTTTGTCTATCTTTAAGTTTGTTGGTCCAGATATAAGTGTAGTCTCAAATCCTTTTTTTGATAGAGATTTAGCTAATTCGAAACCTTGCTTGCCACTTGATTTATTTGTTATGAATCTAACAGGATCAATATATTCATGTGTTGGACCTGCCGTTACTAATGCTTTAAATTTTTTATTTTGTTTTAAATTAAAAAAATAATTTTCAATTTCTCTAATAATTTGATTTGGCTCCGTCATTTTACCTTCTCCAAACTCTCCGCATGCCATATCACCTACTTCAGGACCTATGATTTTATAGCCAAATTTTTTTAGTTTTTTAAGATTCTCTTTAGTCGAAGGATGCTCCCACATTCTGACATTCATCGATGGTGTTAAAAAAATATCTTTATCAGATGCTAATATTACTGTTGAGGCTAAATCATCTGAAGATCCTGTACTTAATTTTGAAATAGTATTAGCAGTTGCTGGCGCAACTAGTACTACATCAGACCATCTAGAAAGTGATATATGATCCATTTCTGACTCATTATTTGGATCAAATAAGTCATCATAAACTTTTTCTTGTGAAAGCGAAGCTACAGATAAAGGAGTAACAAATTGTTTAGCATTTTTAGTTAAAATTGTTTTAACCATAGCACCTTTTTTTTTTAGGGATCTGATTAATTCTAAGCTTTTATATGCAGATATTCCTCCACATATAATTAGAAGTATTTTTTTTTCCAATAAATTGTTCATAAGACTATTATTTGAATACTATGAAAGCAAAAATTACAAGTATTAAAACTCCTCCTAAAATTTTATTACGCATAATTTCTAGCTTTAATTCTTCATTTTTTAGATTGTGATAAACCATTGTATTAGGATTAAATTTGCCTTCAGCAATTAAAGTCATAACTTCATTGGCTTTATCCATAACTATAGGTAAATTTGGCAATCTTTTAATTACTTCAGAAGTGTTATTAAAAACCTCACTTGCCTTATTTACTGGATCTTTAACATCTCTAAGCCAGTCTTCTAATACAGGCCTTGATACTTCCCAAATATTGGTTTCGGGGTCCAGTTTTCTTGCAACTCCCTCAACAACAACCATAGTCTTTTGTAAAAGCAACAATTGTATTTGTGTTTGCATATTGAATTTTTCTGTAACTTCAAACAGTTGACTTAATAATTTGCTCCCTGATATGTTTTTAACTGATTGGCCAAAAATTGGTTCTCCTATTGAACGTAAAGCTTGTGCAAAATTATTAATGGAAACATTTTTTGGAACTAAACCAGCAAGCATGTGTATCTCAGCTACTTTTTTATAATCTCTTTTTATAAAACCATAAAGTATTTCAGCCAAATATTTTTTATTATCAGAATCCAACCTACCCATAATACCAAAATCGACAGGCACAATGCATCCTTCTTTATTTACAAAAATATTTCCCTGATGCATATCGGCATGAAAAAATCCATCTCTAATAGCGTGTTTAAGAAACTTTTGTATAATATCTTTTGCAAGTTTTTTTAGATTTATATTTAAGGATTGTAAATTTTTATTTTCGCGTATTGAAACTCCATCTACTTTATCTAAACATAATATTTTTTTACTAGTGTAATTCCAATATATTTTAGGCACGCTAAAACCAATATCATTTTTTGTATTTTCATAAAATTCATTAGCTGCAGCAGCTTCATATCTTAAGTCCATTTCTACATTCGTTATTTCACGCAATAGCTGGACTACTTCAACAAGTTTAAGTCTTCTTGTTTTTTTTATAAGACTCTGAATAATATAAGCTAAAAGCATTAGTGCATCTATTTCTTCATTAAAAATTTTTTCTATTTCTGGTCTTAGTATTTTAACAGCTACTGTTTTGCTCTCATTGTTATGGTTAATATTTGCAAAATGCACTTGGGCAATTGAAGCAGCAGCAACTGGTTCAGAAATATTTTTAATTTCCAAAAACTTTTCTTCCCCTAGTTCTTTTTGTAATATATTTTTTGCTTCATATAAGTTAAAGGCAGGAAGTCTGTCTTGTAGTTTTTCTAATTCTCTAGCTGTTTTTTCACCTATTATATCAGGTCTAGTAGCCAAAAATTGCCCTAATTTAATAAAGGTAGTTCCCATATCTTGCAGAGCATTACATAAGTTATTTTCTGAAGGTAAATTATTACTTTTAGAGTTGTTTGAAAAATTAAAACCAACTATAAAAAATAAAATCTTTATAACTGTAGGGACATTATATATTTTGTATACAGAAGAAATGACTCCTGAATTTGAAAGTTTTCTTCCAATTTTGAATAAAATAAATAATTTTTTAAACATTTTAAACTTTCCAACCTGAGTGAATAGCTACAATTCCACCACTTAAATTTCTATATGAAACATTAACAAAATTTTGTTTTTTAATTTCAGCAGAAAAATCCTCTTGAGAATAAAATTTTTCGATACTACTTACTAAATATTGATATGGTTCAGACTTACCTACTACAATTTCACCAATTTTTGGAATGGACTTTGAATAAACCTTATAAAATTTATTTAAAATTTCGTTCTTAACTTTTGAAAATTCTAAACACAAGAATCTTCCACCTGGTTTTAAAACTCTATAAGCTTCATTTAAAGCATTTTTTATATTACTAACATTTCTTATACCAAAACTAATAGTGTAATAATCAAAATAGTTACTTTTGAAGGGAAGTTTTTCTGCATTATTGCAGAACCATTTAATATTCTTATTTTTATTAAACTTATTTTTGTTTAGATCTAACATTTCTTGATTTTCATCAACACAGTATACATAGCCTGTATTATTTATTTTATTTAAATAAATTTTCACTATATCTCCAGTACCTGACGCAACATCTACTAATTTTTTATTTTTTTGAGGGTTAAGCATATCAATGAAGTTTTTTTTCCAAACTCTATGTATTCCTAAGGACATAATATCATTCATAAGATCATATTTATCAAATACATCTTGAAAAACTTTTGTTACTAATCTTTCGCTTTTTTTGTGAACAATTTTCATTTAAATTAATAGATCATATGTTAACTTTTTTCACAATATATAAATTATCTCATGCCTGAGCTTCCAGAAATTGAAGTTGTCAAAAGATCTTTATATAAAACAATAAATAAAGCAAAAATAATTAGTGTAAAAGTAAATAATAAAAATTTACGCTACCAGATACCTAATACATTTTCTAAAAATTTAATTAATGAAAATATTTTAAAAATCTCAAGAAGATCTAAGTACTTAATTTTTTATTTTAAAACCAAGTTACTTCTAGTGCATTTTGGAATGACTGGAAAATTATTAATTATGAAAAGAAAAAGTAATAAAATTTTTAAAACGAGCTTTTATCATGATTCAGGCGTTTTTAAAAAACATAATCATATTTATTTTAATTTAAATAATGGCTTAATATTAATTTATAATGACGTTAGGAGGTTTGGTTTTTTTAAAATTTACGATACTACTAAAATAAATGAAATTAGCTTTTTAAAAAAGCTAGGTCCAGAACCACTCGGAAAAAAATTTAATTCAACATATTTCTTTAAATTTATTAAAAATAAAAAAAAAAATATTAAAAATATATTAATGGACCAAACTTTTGTAAGTGGGCTTGGAAATATTTATGTAAACGAGTCTTTATTTCTTTCAAAGATCAAACCTACAAGAATAGGTTCTAGCCTTAGTAAAAAGGAAATAAAAATCTTAATCATAAGTATTATAAAAATACTAAAGTTTTCAATTCTAAAAGGAGGATCATCAATCAGAGATTTTAAAAATATTTCAGGGAAAACTGGCAGTTTTCAACAGTTTTTTTATGTATATGGTCAAAATAATAAAAAATGTTCTCGTATTTCGTGTAATGGAAAAATAAAAAAAATAGTAATATCCAATAGATCATCTTATTTTTGTAATAAATGCCAGAATTGATTATTGACCGACATAGGGCAAAAAGATATAAACTCAGTTCTTTATGCCAAATACTATATCAGCAATAAGACGTGCAAAAAAAACTAAACTTCAGACGTCAGTTAATAAAATAAGAAAAGGCAAGTATAAATCTACTATTAAACAGATGTCTAATTTTATAGCTGCCGGAAAAGCAAAAGAAGCTAAAGATTTTTTTCCTAAATTTAATTCTCAGCTGATGAAAATTGCCAAAACTGGTTTAATAGATAAAAGAACAGTGTCAAGAAAAATTTCAAGAATTTCAAAAAAAATTCAAAAAATAAAATCCTAAAAAAAATAATCAATCAAAAGTTGATATTAAAACTTTAAAATCGAAATCTATTTTAGCCTTCCAACTTATTTCAACTAGAAAGTTATTTTTGCCACAACTAAGTTTAAATAATATAATAAAAAAAAATCAAAATGTAGTTTAATGATAGTATTAGTTGTATTAAAAAGATAAAATTTCCAAATTACTACCTACAATTTAAATGATTTTTTAAACCTAAAATTAAAAAAAATTTTGTAAATAATTTTCAATACAACCAAAATTTATTTTACAATTCAACCTAATATATGTTGCAACAATGCTTTAAAAAAAATACAACATATTTTTTAATTAAATATCCGCATGAAAGAAAATTTATCAAAATCAGAATCAGTAACTTTTTCCGCTAAAGAAGAACATTTATTAGATTGGAATGAAGTTATGAAAAATCTTCGAATGACCTTAGGAAAAGATGTTTACGAAAGCTGGATAAAAAATATAAATCTAAAAAAAGAATTCAATCATTATGTTTTATTGTCTGCCCCTACAAGGTTTGTTAGAGATTGGATTGTATCGAGATATGCAGATAAAGTTTTGGACATAATTAAAAAATTTAAAAAAACTATTCAAAGAATAGAATTTTTTGTTGAAGAAACAGAAGAAGGTATTGCCAGAAAGGAAGACAGAAAGGATAATAAGATTTTACCAATTGAAAATTCTCTATTAAATTATAACTTATTTAATTCTGCTAATAGTTTTGATAATTTTGTTGTTGGAGAAAGCAATGAACTGGCTTATGTAGCTGCTCAAAAAGTTTGCTCTCAATCCTCCCATTATAATCCATTATTTATTTATAGTTCTGTAGGAATGGGTAAAACGCATCTTTTAAACGCGATTGGACTAGAAATTCAAAACAAAAAAAAGGTAATGTTTATTTCTGCAGAGAGATTTATGTATCATTTTATTAGATCTATAAAAAGTAAAAGCATGGTGCAGTTCAAGGATTTCTTTAGAACAGCTAATGTTTTTATTATTGATGACATTCAGTTTGTTGGAGGAAAAGAGGCTATGCAAGAAGAGTTTTTTCATACATTTAATGCTTTAATGGATAGAGGATCGCAAATAGTTATTTCATCTGACAGAGCACCTTCAAATCTAGATAGAATCCAAGAAAGAATAAAGTCTCGATTATCAGGTGGGCTAGTAATAGATATTCAGCCACCTGATTTAAACCTAAAGATAAAAATCTTAAAAAGAAAACTCGAAGAGATAAAAAAAAATTTTAGCGAAACTTATGATTTGAGTGATGAAATATTAAATTATTTAGCCTCAGAAGTTCCTTCAAGTATTAGAGAAATGGTTGGTGCTTTAAATAGAATATTAGCTTTCAGTAAAATTAACACTAAGCCTCCAAACATTTATGAATGTAAAAAAATATTAAAAGATTTTGTTACTTACAATAATAAGTCAATAAGCATTGAATCTATCCAAAATATAGTTGCTGCACATTACAATTTAAACATTAATGAAATGTTATCGCCAAGAAGATCGCGATCACTAGCCAGACCAAGGCAAATAGCAATGTATTTAGCAAAACAAAATACAACTAAATCCCTCCCAGAGATTGGAAGGAATTTTTCTAATCGAGATCATACAACTGTAATTCATGCAGTAAAAAAAATTGAAGAATTAATTAAAAAAGATAATGAAATTAAACATAATATAAATGAAATAAAAAAAAAATTTCTTTAAGATGAAAAAATGGAATTTACAATAAATAGAGATATCTTTTTTAAATCACTAAGTCATGCATACGGCATTATTGAGAAAAAAACTACGCTTCCAATTTTATCAAATATATTGATATCAGCTCAAGGTTCACAAATTAAGATAACAGCTACAGACCTTGACATAATTTATTCTGAAGTCATTACCGTTCAAGAACTTAAAAGCGAAGGATCAACCACTACTTCGGCTAGTGTGCTTTATGACATATTAAGAAAGCTAGAGGTAAATGCTAAAGTCGAATTTTCATTACAAAATGAAAATAAATTAAAGTTAGTTTCTGGAAACTCTAAGTTTAATTTATTATGCATATCTCCAGATAACTTTCCTTTGTCTGACGAAGATATTAAAGAAAAAACTTTCGAAGTTCCTTCAGATAAAATTTTAAAACTTCTTAATAAAACCAAAATTTCAATTTCAAATGATGAAACTAGACACTATTTAAATGGTATTTATTTGCATAAGTTAAATATTGAAAATAAAACATTTCTATCTGGCGTCGCAACAGATAGTCATAGACTTTCTTCTAGTAGCATAGAAATTGATCCAAATAATAATTTTGAATCTATTATTTTACCAAAAAAAACTATTTTCCAACTTATTTCTTTATTAGAACAAAATTCAAAAATGGTAAAAGTCTCTAATAACAAATCTAAAATTAAATTTGAAATGGATAATGGTATATTAATTTCTAAAGTTATTGATGGTCGTTTCCCTGATTACAGCAAAGTTATTCCTAAAGGAAATGACAAAACTTTAGAAATAAAATTAAATGATTTTAAAAACTCTATTGAAAGAGTGACTACTGTATCTTTAGATCGTAAAGAGGGTTTAAAAATGACTATAAATAAAAATTCTTTGCAATTGTCAGTTAACAGCCCTAACAGTGGTGAGGGAACTGAAAATATAAGTGCAAAATTTAACTCTGCAGATATGACTATAAGCTTTAATAGTAAATATTTGCTAGATATAACATCTCAAATTGAAAATAATGCTATTTTTATAGATTTAAAAGATTCTGGTTCACCAGTACTAATTAGAGATCTGTCAGATAAAAATAGTTTTCATGTCGTTATGCCGATGAAAATTTGATCTATTTTGATTAATTTTTTTTTTAGATTTTTTTTTTTTTCACTCAGTAACCATTAATTACCAAGGGTAATTTAAGATGTATATATAATCTTGATTTCATTAAGCTTAAAAAAATGTTAAAATAACTAAATTAATTTCATTTATATGATCACAAAAAAACAACAAAGTAGTTCAGGATATAGTGCAGAATCAATAAAAGTTCTTAAAGGGCTTGAGGCTGTAAGAAAAAGACCTGGAATGTATATAGGTGATACCGATGATGGTACGGGATTACATCATATGGCATACGAGGTAGTAGATAACTCCATTGATGAAGCTTTGGCGGGACATTGTAAAAATATTAAAGTAACAATACAGCCAAACCACTCAATTTCGGTAGAAGATGACGGGAGAGGTATTCCGGTAGATTTACATAAAGGTGAAAAAAAATCAGCTGCAGAAGTTATTATGACACAACTTCATGCTGGTGGTAAGTTTGATCATGACTCCTATAAAGTTTCTGGTGGACTACATGGCGTTGGTGTTTCAGTAGTTAACGCTTTATCTGAAAAACTAGTATTAAAAATATTTAGAGAAAAAAAAGAATATCATATAGAATTTAAAGATGGCAAAGCAGTGTCTCCACTAAAAGTTAAAGGAAAATCAAACAAAAATGGAACTTTAATAAATTTTTTACCATCAAAAGAGGTTTTTTCGCAAACCGAATTTAGCTCATCAATCTTACAAAAAAGATTGAGGGAACTTGCTTTTTTAAACAAAGGATTAAATATCACCCTGTTAGACTTAACTGGCAAAAAGGAAAAAATATATAAAAATAAATATGATGGAGGTATACAGGAGTTTGTTGAGTTTTTAGATGGAAAAAAAAGTGCTTTGGTTAATAAAAATGATTTAAATTTATTTAAAAAACCAATTTATATTTCAGGAATAAAAGATAATGTTGATGTTGAATGTTCTTTAAAATGGAATGCTACATACTCAGAGGAGATGCTACCTTTTACAAATAATATTCATCAAAAAGATGGTGGTACTCACCTGTTAGGTTTTAGAAGTGCTTTAACAAGAGTAATTAATAAATATGCTACTAGTGGTAATCTTCTAAAAAAAAATAAAATTACATTATCAGGAGATGATGTTAGAGAAGGTCTAACAGGAGTTTTATCAGTTAAAATACCTGACCCAAAGTTTTCTTCACAAACTAAAGACAAGCTAGTTTCATCAGAAATAAGATTTATAGTTGAATCAATTGTAACAGATAAACTATCTACATGGTTTGACCAGAATCCATCAATTATAAAGATAATATTATTAAAGGTAGTTCAGGCTGCTATTGCCAGAGATGTAGCTAGAAAAGCTCGAGAGGGCGTAAGAAGAAAAGGTTCTCTAGAGCTATCAGGTTTGCCTGGTAAGCTTGCTGACTGTCAAATTGGAAAAGCAGAAGGAACTGAACTTTTTATTGTAGAGGGAGATTCAGCTGGCGGATCTGCAAAACAAGGTAGGAATAGAGAGTTTCAAGCTGTTTTACCATTAAGAGGGAAAATACTTAATACTTACGTTAATACCAAAGGATCAAAAAATAAAAATCACAATGGTAAAGATTTAGAAACAAAAGCATTTTCAAAAATGATGTCATCTAATGAGATAGTTACATTAATTAATGCGATGGGAACAGGATCAAAAGATTTTAACATTGAAAACTTAAGATATGAAAAAATTATCATAATGACCGATGCAGATGTAGATGGTTCACACATTAGAACTCTTTTACTTACTTTATTCAACAACTATCCATTTCATGAATTAATTGAAAAAAGCCATATATATCTTGCCCAGCCACCTCTGTACAAAATTACAAAAGGGTCGAAGCATTTTTATATTAAAAACGAAAAAGATCTTGAAGAATTTTTAATTAAGTCATCAGGTAAGTCAAAAAATGAAATAAAAAGGAATAATAAAATATTTGATAAATTTATGGAAAATGAAAAAAGCAAAATAAGCATTCAGAGGTTTAAAGGGTTAGGTGAGATGAATCCCGAAGAGTTGTGGAACACGACTTTGAATCCTGAACAACGTACATTATTACAAGTTAAATATTCAAATAATACAAAAGAAAAGTCAAAAAAAGATCAAGAGTTATTTCAAATTCTTATGGGAGATGAAGTTGCTCCAAGGAAAGATTTTATAATAAGTCGTGCTTTGGAAGTTTCAAATTTAGATATATAATTTTTGAATGAAATTTTCAGAATTTTTCATATCAAAAAACAACATTCAACTAGATAAAAAAACTTTAGTTACATTAAGATGGATGGCTATAATTGGTCAATATATTTCAATATGTATTGTCTATTTTGTTTTAAATTTTCAATTACCTATTTTTTACTGCACTACAATTATTATATTAAGTGTATTAACTAATTTTTACTTACAATTTCTAGTAAAAGAAAATCAACTCAGTAATATAAAATCATCTGTATATTTATTATATGATTTAATTCAGTTATCTTTACTACTTTTTCTCACAGGTGGAGTTACAAATCCTTTTATAATTCTACTAATAATTCCTGCAATAGTTTCATCAACATTTCTAAGCTTAAGAAGCGCTATAAATTTATCAATTATTACAATAATAATTTTAGTTATTTTAACAATTTTTTATTTGCCTTTACCACATAAAGTGATTGAAGAATTACATTTTCATGTTCCTAATTATTATTTATATGCAATACCTTTTTCAATAATAATAGGATTAGTTTTTTTGACATATTTTGGAGCAAGATTTGGTGTAGAATCTAGAAAAAGAACTGAGGCTCTAAACAGATTAGAATTAATTTTAGCAAAAGAACATGAGTTAGAATCAATAGGTTTACAAGCTGCTGCAGCCGCACATTCTTTAGGAACACCATTATCAACCATTACTGTTATTGCAAAAGAATTGGAGAAAGAAATTGGAGAGAATTCGCAATATTCAAAGGATATAAATTTATTGATAGCTCAAACTAAAAGATGTTCAGATATTTTAAAAAATCTTTCACAAGACCAACTTAAAGAAGACAACTTTATAAATAATATAAAAATTGGAGATTTGATCGAAGAAGTTGTCAGATCTTTTAGTGAAATTTCAGAAAAAAAAATATTATTAATTAAAGAGCAAAATGAATTAGATCCACAAATAGATAGAACACTAGAAATTACATATGGCTTAAGAAATTTTATTGGTAATGCAGTAAAGTATAGTAACTCATTTGTTGAAATTAATTTAAAAAGTAATGATACTGTTACAGAAGTAAAAGTAAGTGATGATGGACCAGGATTTTCAGAAGATGTTAAAGATGTTTTGGGTGAACCTTATATACGTTCTAAAAATAAAATTATTAGTTCAAAATCTGGTCTCGGACTTGGTACTTTTATTGGCAAGACATTATTGGAAAGAATGAAAGCAAGCGTTAACTTTGGTAGTTCAACCAAATTAAATGGCGCCATGGTAACAATTAAATGGCAAACTAAAGATTTGTTTAATATTTAGTTTTTTTATTAAATTCAAAACAGTATGAAATTATTTTGTATGCAAGTTTAGCTACTAAAAAATTATAAGAATTAAATCCTTTTATTGGAGACAACTCATTTACATCCGCTCCAACAATATTAGAATTTTTTGCAGCTATTTTAATTATTTTTAAAGTTTCATCCCATAATAATCCACCCGGCTCAGGGGTGCCTGTTGCTGGCATTATACTAGAATCTAACCCATCAACATCAAATGTTAAATAAACAGTTTTATTTTTTATTAATCTCTTAAATTTATTTAAATCCCATTTTGGTTTATCTTTTGCCCAAAAAATATTAATTCTTGAAAAATTCTTTTTTAAATAAGGAATTTCACTTTTAGAAATATTTCTTATTCCAAAGGAAATTACAGATACATTTTTATAATCCAGACATCTTCTAATTGCAGACGCATGTGAGAATCTTTCACCATTATAACTTTCTCTTAAATCTGCATGTGCATCAAAGTGTAATAAACATAATTTTTTGTGTCTCTTAACAAATGGGGCAATACATCCAGGTGTAATAGAATGTTCACCACCTAGCGTAATTGGAAACAGTTTCTTATTTAAAATCTCTTCATTGATACTGGACATTTTTTTTAATGCTATTTTAATATTTTTATTAATTTTAAATGGTTTTAAAGTTTTTATTCCAATTTTCTTATATGGTTCACAATTGAGCTCTTCATCGTATAATTCTACTTGATGTGAAGCTTTAATTATTTCTTTGGGGCCATGTTTAGTTCCCCCTCCATAACTAACAGTTTTCTCTAACCCAAAAGGGACAACAACTACTTTTTCTTTAAAATTAAATTTATTATCAATTCCTAGGAAACCTTTTTTATTTGGAAAATAGTTCACGTTTTAAACAAATATATTTGAAAAGTTTTTAGGTTTTCTTTGTTTCCAGTTATTACGATGGTAGGCATCGCTAGCTATTAGAGGCAAAACACTAGTTGCTTCAGCAAAAACCATTTGTTCTTTTGAGATATCAACTTTACCCCATGAACTTGCTTCTTTAAGTGTAGAGCTGCTGCAAGCACCATCTCTTGTGTCTGCTACAGTAATTTGCACCGCATATTTATGCATATCAACTTCCTTACCTAAAAGTTCAGCACAAACTACAGTGTCTTGAACAAAGTTTTTTGGTACCCCACCTCCAATCATAAAAAGACCTGAAGATTTAGATTTAATTTTTATTTCAGTTAATTCTCTAAATTCTCTAATAGAATCTATAGTTAAACATTTTTTTGGATTTTTTTCTTGGTGCATTACCAATCCAAATCCAGCACTTGAATCTGTAAAAGCAGGACAAAAAATTGGAACATTATTATCATAAGCAGTTTCAATTAGTGAACCTTTTTTCTTTGAATTAGTTTTTAAGTATTTTCCTATTTCTTTTATGAATTCTCTAGAAGTGTATGATCGAGGTTCCAAGTTATCAGCTATATCACAAATAGTCTTATCGCATGTCTGAAGTTCTTCTTCGTCAATATAAGTATCGTATATTCGATCTATATAATTTTCCCTTAACTGGGTATCGTCTTGAAATTGTGATCCTTGATAATGTCTAAACCCTAACGCCTCAAAAAAATCCATATCAATAATTGAAGCTCCAGTGGCAACCACCACATCAATCATATTATATTTAATCATATCTGAATATATTTTCATACACCCTGCTGCGGATGTTGAGCCTGCAAGAGTTAAAAAAGTGGTGCAGTTTTTTTCAGCCAGCATTTCATTAAAAATATTTGCTGCTCTCGCAGTATCTCTCGATGTGAAAGACATTTTATCCATAGACTCTATAATTTTCCTTGAATCAAAAGATGTTATATCAATATGCTCTACAGGTTTTTCTAGAAAGGTTTTTTTATTATGACCTAATTCCGCATTTTTTGGGTTATTCATTTAGGCAACCAAATAACGAGAAGAGCTATCCTTTTCATACACAGACATTATAGGTTTGTCTTGCACTTCAAAAATTTTATCAGAATAAAAACCATTAAATCTAGTTCTAAAAGTTAATGAATAAGCACCAAGCTGTCCAATTTCTATGTAGTCACCTTCTTTTAAATTGTTAGGCAAAACAAAAGGACCCTTCATATAATCTGCGCTATCGCAAGTTGGTCCATATAAACTATAAGATGTTAATTTTTTAGAGGTTATTCTTCCATTTGGTATCATTCGTGTAGGAAGAACAAAGTTAAGAACACCAGCATCAAATAAACTTCCATATGTTCCATCATTAATATAAATTTTTTGTTTTTTTCTAAGAATAACTTTAACTATTGTAGATCCGCTTTCAGCAACAAGAGCTCTACCAGGCTCACATAATAACTCAGGCTTATTTTCTAATTTTAAATTATTAAAAGCTTTTTTTATTTCATCTATGTAATTTTGAAGTGGTTGAGGGTTAAGATCAGGGTACACTGATGGGAATCCACCACCAATATTAATAATATCTGGAATTATTTTTGTTTTCTTTATTATATTTCCAACTTCTCGGATTCCTTTGGCATAAGAAATAGGGTGCATACATTGTGAACCAACGTGGAAGCTTAAACCAACTTTTTTCGCATGCGCTTTAGCAAGCCGTAATAAACCTAGTGCTTCACTAGGAAGTGCACCAAATTTTTTAGATAAATCAATTTCTGCATGTTCATTTGAAATCGAAACTCTAATGTAAAGTGTTAAGTCTTTAGCACCATTAGTCTCCTCAATAATTTTTTGTAATTCTTCTTTTGTATCTAACGCAAAGTCACGAATATTATAATTTAAATACGCCTCCCTTATATGTTCTCGATTTTTGACAGTATTCATGTAGTACGCGTATGCTTTTGGAAGAATTTTCTTTATTAATTTTATTTCATTTATTGAAGCAACATCGAATCTGTTAATTCCGCTTTCACTAATACACTTAATCACTTTTTCATTTGGATTTGTTTTTACGGCGTATAAGATTTTACCTGGGAAATTATCTTTAAACCAGCCACAAGCTGATTTTATAGAGTTAGGTCTTATGCAATAAATAGGATCAACTGGTTGAACACTATTTACCAGTTCATCAACTGAATTAAATTTTTGCATTACGTATCTCTCATTTATTAAACAAAAAAAATTTAAAAAAAAAACTTCTTAAATTGGTATTTATAGAAATGATGAGTAATGTAAAGCATTTATTTACCTACTTGAAAATTTAGATCTAGATCTTATTTAGCATGTATAGTTAGAATAAAACTATAATATGGAAAAAGTAATAAACGTACAAAAAACCGCTAATTTACTGGATAAATCATTGCTTATTGTAGATGATGACAATCCTTTGAGAGATAGACTTTCGAGAGCGATGGAAAAAAAAGGTTTTAAAGTAATACAAGCATCAACTGTACAGCAGGGGATAAGTCAGGCTAAAAACTCACCGCCAGCGTTTGCTGTAGTAGATCTCCGCTTAACCGACGGGAATGGTTTAGAGGTAGTTAGAGAAATACAAAAAATAAGAAAAAATAGCAGAATAATTATGCTAACAGGATATGGAAATATACCTACTGCAGTTGCAGCGGTCAAGGCTGGTGCTATAGATTACATGCCAAAACCAGCAGATGCTGATGATGTAGAAAATGCTCTTTTAGCTTTGCCAGAAAGTAAAGCTATCCCCCCAGAGAATCCAATGTCAGCAGATAGAGTGAAGTGGGAACACATTCATAGAGTTTTTGAACTATGCAATAGAAATGTATCAGAAACTGCAAGAAGATTAAAAATGCATCGAAGAACTTTGCAAAGAATTCTTTCTAAAAGATCACCTAAATAAATTTAATTAATTTTTTTATTTTGAATAACGTAGGAATTAAAAACGATAATAATAACATTTTAAATAATTCAGCTAACAAAAATGGTTGTGCACCTAATTTAAATATTGGTTTATCCCATCCAATTAACATACCTAACCAGATTAAACCCATAATATAGATAAAACTTACTGAGATTATAAGTTTAAAAAAATTATTTATTAATTTTTTTTCGTATTTAAATAAACCAGCTAAATAAACAGCCGCTAAAAATCCAAAAAGATAACCCATGGTAGGTCCAGTAAAATAAGTTAAACCCATTCCTTTTTCTGGAGTGCCAGCAAACACGGGTAATCCAAATATTCCTTCAAACAAATATAAACTTACTGTTAGCAAACCAATCTTAGGTCCTAATACTATTCCTAAAAATAATACAACAAAAGATTGCATTGTCATGGGAACCGGATAAAAAGGTATTTTAATTTTTGCAGAAATTGTTAGAAGCACACTTCCTAATATTGCAATTAAAATAACCTTAGTAATTTTATTTATTTGAATTTTTTTTATTGCTTCCATTCTAAATATAATACTGCTTAATTATAATAAAATCTAGCTTTTTGTAAGATCAATAAATACATCCTCTAAATCACCTTCATCAGTTGAAATATCATCAATTTCAATGCCTGCATTTTTAACTTCATTTATTATTTCATCTATTTTATGTTTTTTTCTTTCATATAAAGCAGTAATTATATTATTAGAAGTATAGGAAAATTTTATTCCACTCAAATTTTTTGTATCAATTTTATTAATTTTTTGAACTTTAAAAATTATCTTTTTAGTTTTAATGCTGTCTAGTAAATTTTTTGTTGTATCTACCTTAACTAAATTTCCTTTATTTATAATTGCAATTTTATTACACATTTCTTCAGCTTCATACATTAAGTGAGTAGTTAAAATTATTGTTACTCCTTGCTTGTTTAGAGCTTTTACATTATTCCATAAATTTTGACGTAATTGAACATCAACCCCTGCTGTTGGTTCGTCTAAAACTAAGATAGGCGGTTTATGAACCATAGCTTTAGCTATTAGTAGTCGTCTTTTCATACCACCTGATAAACTTCTTGCATAAGCATCAGCTTGAGATTCAAGAGAAACCATTTTTAAAATAGTGTCTGTTATCCTATCTTTTTTTGCTATGCCGTATAACCCTGCTTGCAATTCTAAAAGCTTTCTAGGACTAAAGAATGCATCAAGATTTACTTCTTGTGGAACAATCCCAATGGAGGATCTAACTTGGCGTGAGTTTTTGTCTAAATCATATCCCCACACATTAACAACTCCAGAACTTTTTATTACTGTTCCTGCTATAATGTTTAAAAAAGTAGTTTTCCCAGCCCCATTTGGGCCTAATAAACCAAAGATTTCACCCACTTTCACTTCTAAGTTTAAATTATTTAATGCTTTTTTCTCTTTCGAAGAATTTTTGGAATAAATTTTGGTTAAATTTTCTATCTTTAATGCATTTTTTTTATTCATAATTATTTAGTTTTTATATATCCATAACACTAATTAAAATAGGTTAATATTAAACTATGGAATCAATAAAAAAAACTGATCATTTTTATCTTATCGATGGTTCAGGATATATTTTTAGAGCGTATTATGCTTTACCTCCTCTTTCTAGAAAAAGCGATGGGTTGCCTACAGGAGCAGTAAGTGGATTTTGTTCTATGTTATTTAAATTATTAGAAGATTCAAGGGCTGATGATTCAGATCATAAACCAACTCATTTTGCTGTAATATTTGATTCAGCAAGAAAAAATTTTAGAAATGAAATTTATAACGAATATAAAGCTAATAGATCTGAAGCTCCTGAAGATTTAATTCCACAATTTGAATATATTAGAAAGTCAGTAAAAGCATTTAATTTACCTTCTATTGAACTAATTAATTATGAAGCTGATGATTTAATAGCAACTTATGCAAAAAAAATTATTAAAGCGGGAGCTAAAGTAACGGTTATTTCATCAGACAAAGATTTAATGCAATTAGTTTCCGGTAAGCTCAGATTATATGATCCAATGAAAAGTAAAGTGCTAGGAGAAAAAGAGGTTTTTGAAAAATTTGGAGTAAAACCTGATCAAGTTATAGATGTTCAGGCACTAGCTGGAGATTCTGCAGATAATGTTCCCGGTGTTCCAGGTATTGGGATAAAGACAGCCTCCGAACTTATTAATAAGTACAAAACTTTAGATGTGTTACTAAAAAGAGCAGATGAAATACCGCAAAACAAAAGAAGAGAAACTTTATTAGCAAATAAAGATAAAGCTATTCTAAGCAAACAGTTAGTTACCCTTAAAGATGATGTTCCTGTTAAAGAAAACTTAAGTGATTTTCTTTTAAAGAAAATTGAAAAAGAAAAACTTTATGAATTTTTAAGAGAAATGGAGTTTAATAGACTTTTAAGTCAGGCTATAAGTTTTTATGGAGAATCTGGATCAAAAAGTATTATGCAAGATGCTTTAAACAAAAAACCATCTAAGATTAATACTAAAGATTATGAGTGCATTATTAATGAAAAAATTTTAGATAAGTGGATAATTACTTTGAATGAACAATCAGTAATTTCGGTTGATACCGAAACCTCTTCATTAAATCCTTTGGAGGCAGATTTAGTTGGTATTTCATTTAGTTATGCACCAAACAAAGCTTGTTATATACCGTTAGCTCATAAAAATACTAAAAGTTTAAAAAAAGAGGTGGTAATAAAAAAAATTAAAAAAATATTAGAAGATCCAAGTATTAAAAAAGTTGGTCAAAATATTAAATTTGATCTTATTATTCTTAAACAAAATGGAATTGAGATTAACCCCATAGAGGATACAATGTTAATTTCATACACTCTAGATGCAGGCAAAAATAGACACAATTTAGATACACTTTCTGAAATTCATTTAAATCATAAAACGATATCATATAAAGAGTTAGTTGGTACCGCGAAACATAAATTAAATTTTTCAGACATTGAATTAGATAAAGCTACGGAGTATGCAGCAGAAGATGCGGACGTAACATTAAGGCTTTATAAGAATCTTAAATCAAGATTAGATAAAGAAAAGCTAAATAAAGTTTATGAATTTTTTGAAAAACCAATGGTTAAATTACTTTCAAAATTAGAATTTAATGGCATCAAGGTTGATAATATACACCTCAATAAACTTTCTAAAAATTTTGAAAAAAAATTAAAAAAAATAGAAAAAGAAATATATTTAATAGCAGGCAAAAAATTTAATATTGGTTCACCAAAACAACTAGGTGAAATTATTTATAATGAACTTAAAATAGCTAAGTTAAGAAGAACTAAAAAAGGAAGTTTAGCAACCAATGCCAATATACTTGAAGATCTAGCTCTTACAGGACATAAATTTCCTAAACTAGTATTAGAATGGAGACAGATCTCTAAGCTTAAAAACACTTATTCAGATGCCTTGCAGAACCATGTAAGCAAAAAGACAAAAAGAGTTCATACCTCTTTTTTATTAGCAGCTACAAATACTGGTAGATTAGCTTCTAGTGATCCTAATTTACAAAATATTCCAATTAAATCAGAAGAAGGAAGAGAAATAAGAAAAGCATTTGTTGCAGATAAAAATAATATCTTAATTTCAGCTGATTATAATCAAGTAGAAATGAGAATCTTAGCCGATATTGCGGATGTGAAAGATCTTAAAAAAGCTTTCAAAAATAATGAAGACATACATAGTTTAACCGCTAGTCAAGTTTTTAATGTTCCAATTAATAAAGTTAATGATGATCTTAGAAGAAAAGCTAAAACAATTAATTTTGGTATTATTTATGGAATTACTCAATATGGATTAGCTAAACAAATTTCTGTGTCAAATCAAGAGGCTTTAGATTTTATAAATTCTTATTTTAAAAAATTCCCTGAAATAAAAGACTATATGAATTCAACTATAAGTTTTTGCAGAAAGGAAGGTTATGTTAGCAATATTTTTGGTAGAAGAATTCATCTTAAAGGTATTAATGATAAAAATTTTAATATCAGAAGTTTTCAAGAAAGAGCTGCAATTAATGCCCCAATCCAAGGTTCGGCTGCTGACATAATTAGACTGGCTATGATTAAAATAAATAAACTAATTGAGAATGATCCAAAAATGAAAACGAAAATGTTATTACAGATTCATGATGAACTTATATTTGAGTGTTTAGAAAAAGATGCAGATTATATTAAAAAAACCATTAAAGAAGCAATGGTATCAGTTTCAAGCTCTGAATATCACATGTTTTCAATACCTTTAGATGTTAATGTAAATTCAGGATATAATTGGGGTGAAGCACATTAATATACCCTTAGCTTGCCCAAATTGTGACATTTTAGTATTTTTATATAAGATGTATTTTTATTTATGAGTCAAACAATTGCATTGGTAGATGATGACAGAAACATACTGACAAGTATAAGTATGGCCTTAGAAAATGAAGGATTTAAAGTTCAAACTTATATTGATGCAGAAAGTGCATTAATAGGAATCGATAGAAACCCACCTGATCTAGCGGTCATAGATATTAAAATGCCTAGAATGGATGGAGAGGAATTGCTTCAGAGGCTAAGAAAAAAAACTACAATACCTATATTATTTTTAACTTCAAAAGATGAAGAGGTAGATGAATTGTTAGGTTTAAAACTTGGTGCAGACGATTTTATTAAAAAATCTGGAGGATTTTCTATTAAAGTTTTGATTGAAAGAATAAGAGTACAATTAAGAAAAAAATTAAGTAATATAGACGAATCTAAAAATTTAATAAAACATGGAAAGCTTAAACTAGACCCTTCACAGCTTGAATGTGAATGGAACGGACAACCTCTACCTGAAAAACTCACAACAACAGAATTTTTGATAGTTAAAGAATTGGCAAAAAGACCTGGAATTATAAAAGAAAGAGCTCAGTTAATGGATATAGCGTATAGAGATAATAATGATATTGAAGATCGTACTATAGATAGTCACGTTAAAAGGATTAGAAAAAAATTTAAAAAAGTAGATCAAAATTTTTCTGCAATAGAAACAAGATATGGTAGTGGGTATAGATGGAATGTTAGTTAATGAGATCCAAATTTTTTAATACAAGCTCAATACTTAGAAAATTTTTAATTTTTAACTTAATTGTATTTTTATTTTTGAGTATTATTACATTTTTATATTTAAGTGCTACCAAACCTAACTTAGTTAAAAAAAGATCCAGTCATCATGAAAAAATTATAAAAAATACATCGGATCACATCAATAGATTAAGTATTAAATTTAACAAAAAAAGTGCGAGAGAATTTTTGTTATCTACCAGATTTTTGTTTCAAAATTTAGATCGTGTTCAATTATACGATCTTAAATCAAATCTATTAGCAGATACTGATACTTTAGACTTAGCCCAAAATATTTCTGTCACAAGCCAAGATGTTAAAGAGACACCAATTGATAATTCTAGTGAAGATGTGAGTGTTAATATAGATCAAAAAAATAATAAAAAAGGAACTTTTAATACCGAACAATACGTTAGAAAATATTCTAAGCAAAAAAATATTAATAATAAATTAGTCATCAGTGAAAAAATTAATAATAATTTTTACGTTATGACTATTGATCTAGTAAAATTAAAAAATAAAAAGATAGGCTATATTATCGTTTCAGAAATATCTAACGATATACTAGTAGCGGTTGACGAAAGAAAAAATTTTATATTACGAACAGTTTTCTCTGTTGCATTAGTTATTTTAATTTTTTCAGTATTTCTGAATAGATACATATTAAAACCGATAAGAGATTTAGTGCTTTATACAAAAGCAATAAAAGAAAAAGATAAAAAAATAGATAAACATCACAAATATTTACTTAGGAAAGATGAAGTGGGTCTGTTGTCTAGATCATTAAATGAGATGACGGAAGATCTTCATAAAAGAATAAGTATAGCAGAAACATTTTCTTCAGATTTAGCACACGAAATAAGAAACCCTTTGACATCACTAAAGAGCGCTTCAGAGGTATTAGAAAACACCGCAGAAGGTGAAAAAAGAAAAAAATTAATAAAAGTTATAAGTCATGATGTAGAAAGAATAGAAAGATTAATTACTGATTATTCGCAAATGTTAAAAGACGAAGCATCGTTATCAAGGGCAAAAATGTCAAAAATTAATTTATCAAATGTAGTAAATTCTGTAGTAGAAGATTTTAATAGCGATTTATTAAATTCAAACAAAAATATTAAAATAAAGATAAATAATTCTAATCTCAATGGATTTAAACTAAATGTTCTAGGAGCCGAAGGAAAACTTGAACAAATAATTGCTAACCTTTTAGATAATGCTATTTCTTTTAGCCCGCCTAATAGTACAATATCTGTTATTTGCGATATAAAAAAAAAAAATGCACATCTAATCTTTGAAGATGAAGGGCCTGGGTTTAACGAAACAAGCATTAATAAAGTTTTTGACCGTTTTTACAGCAATAGACCTGAAAAATTTGGAGAACATTCAGGTTTAGGACTAAATATTGTAAAAAATATTATAGAGTTGCATGGTGGCTCAATCTTAGCATCCAACAAATCCACCAATAAAAAAGGCGCAAGAATTGAAGTGCTATTACCTGTTTATAAATAATTTAATTTAAGCAACAGTTGATAATTTGATGTTAACTTGTTAAATAGTAGAAAATTATGTCAGAAGATTTTAAAGTAAGAGATATTAGCCAAGCAGCATTTGGCAGAAAAGAAATTTCGATAGCTGAGACTGAGATGCCGGGTTTAATGGCATTAAGAGAAGAATATAAAGGAAAAAACCCCCTTAAAGGAGCAAGAATACTTGGATGTCTCCATATGACAATTCAAACGGCAGTTTTAATTGAGACACTTGTGGAACTTGGAGCTGATGTAAGATGGTCATCTTGTAATATTTTTTCTACACAGGATCATGCAGCTGCAGCAATAGCTAAAGCAGGAATACCTGTTTATGCATGGAAAGGTGAGACCGAAGAAGAATATTGGTGGTGTATAAAACAAACAATAGAAGCAAAAAAAGGTTGGGCACCGAATATGTTGTTAGATGATGGTGGAGATTTAACTGCTTTAATGCACAAAGAATATAAAAATCTTTTAAAGGAAGTAAAAGGAGTTTCTGAAGAAACAACAACTGGAGTAATGGCATTAAAAAAAATGCAGGACGAAAATACTCTTTTAATTCCAGCTATTAATGTAAATGATTCTGTAACAAAATCTAAATTTGATAATTTATATGGTTGTAGGGAAAGTTTAGTTGATGGAATTAAAAGAGCCACAGATGTTATGATGTCAGGTAAAACAGCAATAGTTGCAGGGTTTGGAGATGTTGGTAAAGGAAGTGCTGCATCGTTAAGACAGGCAGGAGCTAGAGTAATGGTTACAGAAGCAGACCCAATTTGTGCTCTACAAGCTGCTATGGAAGGCTATGAAGTTGTTTTAATGGATGAAGCGATCAGCAATGTAGATATTGTTGTAACAGCTACAGGAAATAAAGATATTGTTACTGCTGATCATATGAGAAAAATGAAAGATCGATCAATACTATGTAATATTGGACATTTTGATAATGAGATTCAAGTAGCGGCTTTAAAAAATTATAAGTGGAATGAAATTAAACCACAAGTTCATGAAATAGAATTTCCTGACAAAAAAAGAATTTTACTTTTAGCAGAAGGAAGATTGGTTAATTTAGGATGCGCAACAGGCCACCCCAGCTTTGTTATGAGTGCATCTTTCACAAACCAAACTATTGCACAAATAGAGCTTTGGAATAACTCTGATAAATATGAAAATAAGGTTTATGTTTTACCAAAACATTTAGATGAGAAGGTTGCAATACTTCATTTAAATAAAGTTGGAGCAAAATTAACAAAACTTACAAAAGAGCAAGCTGATTATATTAGAGTCGATGTAGAAGGACCTTTTAAGCCGGATACTTACCGCTACTAATAGTTAGTGGTTAAATGGAATTAAGATCAATCCAAGATACAAAAAAATTTTCTAAAAAAATTTCTAAAATTTTAAAATCGGGAGATACAATTTTTCTTTATGGAGAAATTGGTGCAGGCAAAACAACATTTACGCGCTTTTTAATTAATCATCTAGAAGTTGCAAATAGAATTAAAAAAAGCGATATATTAAGTCCAACATTCAATATAGTTTATGATTACAATATTGGAAAAAAACAAATTCATCATTATGATTTGTATAGACTTAAAAATAATAAAGATATTTTAGAATTAGGCATGTTCGATGAAATGGAAGATTCTATTAAAATTATAGAATGGCCAGAATTAATTCAACTAAAACCAAAACATAGAATTGATATTAGTTTTCAATATTTAAAATCTGTTAACTCAAGAAAAATAAAAATAGCAGGTTTTGGAAAATGGAAAGATTATAAATTTGATGAAATCTAAAATATTCCCAATCGCTGGAGATGCTTCATTTAGGAAATTTTACAGATTTATATCAAATAAAAAAAGTAAAATTATTGTATACGCTAATAAAGAAAAATATAAAAATTTAGTTGCTTATACATCAATTAATAAATTTTTAAGAAATAATCAAATACTATCCCCAAATCTTTATACTTATAATTATCAAGATGGAATAATTGTTTTAGAAGATTTTGGTGATATAACATTTTATAAAGTTCTAATTAAACAAAAAAATAAATTAATAGTTTATAAAAGATTAGTAGATTTACTTTTAAAAATTCAAAAAATAAAAACTAAAAATAAGATAAAAAATATTACTAAAGGCTCACATAAAATTAATAAATACTCTACTAGCTACTTACATAAGGAATCTGATTTATTTTTTGATTGGTATTTGCCTATATATTTTAAAAAAAAAAGAGTTTTAAGTATAAAAAAAAAAATGAAAAAAATTTTATCAAAGCTTTATCAAAGAATTAATTTTCCTAATTCTTACTTTGTGCACAGGGATTACCATGCACAAAATTTAATGAAAGTTGGAAAAAGAATAGGTATAATTGATAGTCAAGATGCTTTAATTGGTAATCCTGCTTATGATTTAGTTTCATTAGTTGATGATGTAAGAATTAAAACTTCAGTAAAATTAAAGAGTAGTATTATTAATTATTTTTTAAAAAATACTGAAAAGCGAATAAGAGTTAATTCAAAAAATTTTTTAGAAGATTTTAATATATTATCAGTTCAGAGAAACTTAAAAATAATAGGAATTTTTTCAAGATTACATAAAAGAGATCAAAAAAACAAATATTTAAAATTAATACCGTATACTTGGAAATTACTAGAAAGCAGGATGACTTCAAATATTTTTTCAGATCTGAAAAAAATTCTTGATGAAAACATTCCTGTCAAGTACAGAAAAAAAATTATTTATAAATGAAAATAGCAGTTCTTTTCCCTAAAATATTTGACTATCCATTTACGTACAGGAGTGAAACCACCAAACCCTTAAGCGCAGGCGATTTTG
>LWDU01035468.1_pt1 | contig 29445 bp, 33 predicted proteins | sample 727161 | NCBI WGS metagenome assembly LWDU01 (sample SAMN04566230, study PRJNA314399) | hydrothermal vent metagenome | isolation source: deep sea hydrothermal plume seawater | place: Mexico: Gulf of California, Guaymas Basin | collected 2004-07-11
GCCCGGGGAGTTTGATCAGGCGGACGCTTTCATCGAGTTCAGGATAGGGCTCGCCGGAGATGACATCGACCGAATGGCCCGCATCTACAAGCGCCTTACTGAGGAACTTGATATAGATTCCCTGACCACCGCTGTAAGGATTGTTTCGGTAGCCCAGTAAGCAAATCTTTAACCTGGGCTCCTGTACGACACGCAATACGGGTGGACGCTGATCGGCGGCCAACATCTGATGGGTACTTCCGAATAAAAAGGAGCGGGATTCTACGAAGTTTGGGCTTTAATTGCTAATTCTCAGATCTGGAGCCAGCGGTCCCGGTTCCAGCATTGCGCCTGTCAGTACCTCGTTTGTCGTTTTCGCTGATTTCCTTGGCCTTGAAAACACTCTCGGTTTGATCGCGTCGCTCGACCGTATCACGGCGTTCTGGCCCGTACGCCGGGGCCTCATGCTCTATCGTAAACACATTGGCGTAGAGGTTGGCGACCCATTTTTGGCCCTCTTGGGTTCGGCGTAATAATCGGATGCCCTCGGCGATGAAGGGTGTCACGATTTCCCAGAAGAACTTGGGATAGCCTTCCCCGAGGTCCGCGGCCGTGGTGTAGCCCATTTTTGCTGCCTGGCCGGTCTCCTTGAACTCAGCGAACAGGGAGGAAATTTTTCTGTGGTACTGCGGATCGCCCAGCTGGCCGATGAGGTCTGCTGCTCTAATTAGCCCAGGAAAATCGTCCGATTCCTGGTGATCTTCTTCGCTAGGAACAGGAAACCTTGTGCGCTCGATATTTTCACAGATAACGGTGGTGTCGATTCGATCTTCAGATTCGAACCTTTCAGTGATATACAGCTTTGCCCGGTCAACGTGGTAGGGCGTGAGTGATGCATCGGTTGAGCCTGGCATTGGGGCGATAGTGTCGTAAGCCATGTTAATGGCGTAACGGCCGCTTCGATCGGCGCGGCAAATCCCCCTGACATAACCGATGTCGTGGTTTAGAAGTGATATGACAAAGTGCACCCAGTCGTTCGCGCTGACTGAACCTTCGATCAGGATTTTGCCTCGAAGTATTTCTGTTCCCACCATGGTGACCATAATGGTGTGATTGACGTCATGATATGGCGCATCACTGTTGGCAATAATCTCGAGCGCGTTTCGTGAGTTTGAGATGATCAGCTGTATGTCGGATTCATTTTTACCGTACATGTTGACGTAGAGCTCCACGAGCTCGTCTACAAAGGCTTCAATGACTACTGATGATGGGTTAAACATGTTGGCTCATTGGTCTTAATTCGGTACTGATCCGTTAATCATTGTGTCTGCTCAGTAACTCCAGTCAAGCCCAATCTTGATTTAGGAAACGTCTGGCGTTAACCGTGACTGTACAGCCAAAGTGAGTGATTTTTGCAAAAAATGAGTATACATTGAATTTTCGTCATTCAGACCTTCGTTTTTCTGGTAAATGAGGCGTTTCCTGAAGTGAATGGTAAAAATTGTGATTGAACTCCGACACTTAAAAACACTGGTGGCACTGCGAGATAATGGAAGCCTGGTTGAGGCTGCAGAGAGTCTCTTCCTGACGCAATCTGCCTTGTCGCACCAACTGAAGGACCTTGAAGAGAGGCTGGAGTGCTCACTCTTCGTCCGTAAAACGAAACCCCCACGATTCACTTCTGCCGGTAGAAGGCTGCTCAATCTTGCTGATGAAATTTTGCCTATGGTGAAAAGTGCCGAGCGGGATATCTCTCGACTTGCTGGCGGGGAAGTTGGGCGGCTGCATATCTGTATAGAATGTCATAGCTGTTTCCAGTGGCTGATCCCCTGTCTTGATCTTTATCGAGCTAACTGGCCTGAGGTTGAGCTGGACCTTTCTGGAGGTTTTAGTTTTGCGCCACTGCCTGCACTGGTCCGTGGAGACCTGGACCTGGTGATCACCTCGGACCCGGTTGAGTTACCAGGAATCACCTATATTCCATTGTTTAGTTATGAAGCGATGCTGGCAATCTCAAATGACCATCGCCTGGTCAGCCACGCTATGGTGTTGCCGGATGACCTTGAATCAGAAATGTTGATCACCTATCCAGTCGATCGTGATCGCCTTGATATTTTTACCCGATTCCTCGAACCAATGGACGTTGAACCTGGCAGTGTGCGAACAGCAGAACTGACTCCTATGATGATTCAGCTTGTGGCTGCCGGAAGAGGGGTCGCCTGTTTACCCAACTGGGCTCTGACTGAATACCTTGAGCAGGGTACAGTGATGGCTAAAAAGCTGGGTGATTCCGGTTTGTGGTGTACTCTCTATGCCGCGATTCGTGAAGACCAACTCGAAATGGCTTTTATGCAAGACTTCCTGAACACAGCGGTTGAAACCTGTTTTTCCAATTTGAATGGAATCAAAACGGTAGAGGTTGCTTAAGTTCTGTCCAACCAAACAGCCCTTGCTTAGCAAGATGTAAAGCGCTTAAATACTTTAACAAATAGTGAACGTGCCGGTAGTTCTATCCAGGGGGAACACTTTGCACGCCGAGTGGCACCCTGATCGTAAAAGGAGGTGATCCCATCAATAGTCAGTCAACTTGGGGAGCCTCCGAGTTAACATAACTCGGAGCCTGCTCCCCGTACGAAGACAGGGCCCTGCGGAGATTCTTCGCGGGGTTTTTTCTTTTCTGGCAGGTACTTTTTTTACAGGACAGGTTTTAAGGGGCAGGTTTTAAGGAATAAGTTGGGTGGATCGCCACTTGCCATCTGTAAGAACGAAACGCCGACGATCGTGAATACGGTTGGGCATATTGAGGTCCAGCATTTCGATTACTTCCGGGTGCAGCACGATTCCCACAGCCGATTCCGGCGTCACCATTTCCTCTTCCGGGTGTTCTTCTTTGAGTCCCTTGATGTGCCCGATCAGGTCGTCCCTGGCGTCGATCTGGCTGCTTTGTGAACCAAGACTCTCGTAGCTGTAATCCATGTACTTGCTCGCGGCCGGACGTCGATGCCAGTTGTGCTCGATGACCGAGGGGGCGAGTTCTTCTATCAACCCGTTGATGCGGTACTGGGTCTGGCTGTTGGTATACCAGATGAGCATTTCAGCCTGGTTGTTGGCCTGAATAATGGACCACTTGGGACTCGTCTTGTTAATGAACAGAGTGAACCCGTCAGCTGTGATATCTCGCAGTACTAACGTTCGAACGGAAGGCTTGCCCGATTCAGACAATGCCAGGAAGCACAGGTCCGCGTTGGGATCATCAAAGTTACGGGCGTTCTGTCTTTCAGCTTTAATGCGTGCGATTGGGTCCATTAGTTATTGGTATCCGGGTTGACGTCGTAGACGCTAAATGTTTTTAAACTGGCTGTTTGCTTCCTGCGGTGACAGGAGCAACAGCCAGATTATACTGCCAGGACCGGGACTCATGGCGTGCCACCTCAATGCTGTTGTTATTCTGCGGACAGGTCCCCGGTCAGAGATTTACGCTGCGATATCTCGATCCAGTTATTGTCAGGATCCGTAATGAAAGATATGCGGGCTGTACTGCCTAGTGTTACCGGTGCGCTGCCTTCCATTGCACCTCTATCTAACGCTTCTGCATGCTCATTGTCGACTTTAAATACCTGGACGGTCATATAGCGATACCCAGGGCCTTGCATGCCGCCGCCAATCGGTGCGCCTTTATCTTCTTCAAGCAGGAATACGGTGGTTCCCCATCTGAAGCTGGTATTCGATAGTGGTTCCGCCTGAACACTCTTCGTGAAAAACCGTCGTGCATCGTCCAGCGATCGAACGACCATCTTCATTCCGATGTTGGTGATGTCGTGTAAGCCAACAGGCACGAGTGTTACTTTATTGCCATCAGGGTCTGTAAGGGGTGTGGTTTCGGAAACGTCGGAAGCGATCAGCAATTCTCGGTAACCTGTCGGGGTGTTTTCCGGCAAGAGGCTCCGTGTATGGTTGAGTTTGAATATTGAACCTTTCAGCGCAAGGCGATGCTGGTGAACCCCTCCGCCGATCTTGAGCAGCTCGTTGTACGGTAATCCGATTTCCTTAGTCCAGAACTCAAGCATTGCTTGCATATTGTTTGTTCGTACACCGACGTCGATGCAGTTCTTTGCCAGTTTCATATTGCTACCTTGTTATCTATTGTCATCTATCGTTATCCATTTGGGCGGGATAGGTTTCACAGGCGATTTCTGAGTTGCTGGCGTGCAAGGTAATAGTGATGTCTTTTTCATCAAAAGTAACGATGACTTCAATAAACTCATGCCATTCATAATCGGTCTGGACTGAGCTTGACAGTCTGAGTGTTCCAGGCAGCGTCGTTAGCGACTCTTGCATTCGTTGAATATTGTTAATAAAAAGCGCTGCTGACCGGTTGCCGTCCATCTCTACTCGCAGTGCTGCATTTTTGTATTTGACTTCCAGCGCTGGCATTTGGGTAATCTTTCTCTTTAGATGGTTAGACAGGTCACCATTATATCGAATCAGGCTCCGTGGCGTATTTCCAGCTAATTAAGGTATGATGGCGCCGCGTCAGAACCTAGTATTTTCAGTAAGAAAGGAGAACCCATGAGCCAGAATGAAATGAAAGAGACCGCCCAGGAAATCGCAGAAGGCCTTAAAAGGCTCGGCCCTAACAGGGTTGTTGCCTTATCCGTTCATGTGTCGAAAGGTTTGATTGAAGAACTGGAGATCAAAGCCAATAAGCTGGTCGCGCTGCTGGAATCTGCAAGCTAGACCTGTCCTGACAGGCTTATCAAAGACCTGTTTCAGGTTAAGCCATTTACAGGTGCCATCGGCGGCGTTGTGCAGGGTGTTGACCTTTGCCGACCGAAAGATGCAGCGTATCACTATTGATGATGGACAGCGGCCCGTTTAAAAAAGTTAACTAACGGCCCAGCTGAGGCAGCAAGTCCTTCAATGCTTCGATAAAGCTCAGTGGTTGATCCAGGAATACGTGATGATAGGCATCCGGAACAGCTCGAATCAGCGTTGAGTCAAGGATTAACGCAAGCCCCTCGGCAATGGCGGGGGGGAAGAATCGGCTTTTCTCGCCATAGATAAAACCCACCGGTATTTGCATATCGCGCACCATATCCGCAGCAGCAGGAAATTCTTCAGTTAGCGCCATTTTGGCGAACAGCGCTCCGTCCAGTTTGAATTTGAACCCCTCCGGCGTTTTTTTAAGCGAATGCCCAGCGAGGTAATCCATGATGAACTTGTTGTCGCATGGTTGCGGCGGGCGCAGCCTGAAGCGTCTTTTGCCCTGTTCCATCGATTCATAACAGCGGGACTTCACCTTCGGTACCGGTAGTGGCTCACGTGAGGACTTTTTCGGTGGTAGCGTAGAATCTACAATGACAATGCTATCAAGTTGCTCCGGGTAAAGGTGTGCTGCGATACGAGTCATGGTCCCACCAAAGCTGTGACCTACGACAATGGGTGAGCTCAAGTGGGCTGTGTTTATACATTCCACAAGTTCCCGTGCGAAGAGCGCAGCAGAGTATTCCACCCTGTGATCACTCTCGCCTGAACCACTGTTATCGATTGCAACGACGTCGTAGTCCGGGACGAAGGCAGGCGCAATAAAGTCCCACCAGTGGGCATGGGCGGCGTGGCCGTGGACGAATAGTAATGCGGGTTTACCGGGGTTCTTCCAGTGCTGGTAAGCGATGGTGGCGCCTTCAACCTGGCAGGTGTGGTGCTCCGGTTTCACGCTAATGTATTGCTTGAACCAGTCAGGTTGCATGAATTGGAGCCTTAAGAAAAAGCGTGAGTATAACTGCTGGACGAAGTTTCCTGAAAACTCACCGCTGAAAAGCCGCCTCTGAAAAGTCAGCCCCAAACTGCTGCATCAATATAGTGCGGGCCGGGATCCGGGTGCGTTATTAAGGTGCGATATCCGGATGACATAGCGAAAGTTTGCACCGAACAAGGTCAAAACAGGCCTGAAACCATTCAAACGGAATGATTTTAACGCTGCCACCATTTCTGGCATCAACTTTGCTTTTAGAGATGTCGAATGTAGCAACTTTTAAAACCGGAGGGGTCATCGTGGATCAATCGCTAGAACTTCAATACGCACTGGACACATTTTATTTTCTTGTGTGTGGTGCACTTGTCATGTGGATGGCGGCTGGTTTTGCCATGCTGGAAGCGGGTCTTGTTCGCTCAAAGAACACCGCGGAGATCCTGACTAAAAATATGGCGCTTTTTGCCATCTCTTGCATCATGTATCTCGTTTGCGGATACGCCATTATGTACGGTGGGGGAATCTTCCTTAGCGGCATAGAGCTTGATGGTGCAGCGACAGCGGAAGCATTAACTGAAACCGTCCTGTCTGAATCCAGAGAACAGGGCTTTAGCGGCGGTGCGGTTTATGCAAATGCGGCAGACTTCTTCTTCCAGGTGGTTTTCGTTGCCACGGCAATGTCTATTGTCTCTGGTGCCGTTGCTGAGCGGATGAAACTGTGGGCATTCCTCGCGTTTGCCGTAGTGATGACAGGCCTGATTTATCCAATGGAAGGTTCGTGGACCTGGAATGGTGACGACGTCTTTGGTCTGTATAACCTTGGCGATCTTGGCTTCTCTGACTTTGCAGGGTCCGGCATTGTTCACCTGGCTGGGGCTTCCGCTGCCTTAGCTGGCGTTGTTCTACTCGGTTCACGGAAGGGCAAGTACGGCCCTGAAGGCCAGGTGTATGCGCTTCCAGGTGCTAACCTGCCGCTCGCAACCCTCGGTACTTTCATTCTTTGGATGGGATGGTTCGGATTTAACGGTGGTTCAGTGTTGAAGCTGGGTGATATTTCCAATGCCAACGCAGTTGCCATGGTTTTCCTTAACACCAATGCAGCCGCTGCCGGAGGCGCGATCGCAGCCCTCATCACGGCACGTGTTATGTTCGGTCGAGCTGACTTGACCATGTTGCTGAACGGCGCGCTGGCGGGTCTGGTGGCAATTACTGCTGAACCTTCTACACCTACTGCGCTTCAAGCAACGCTCTTTGGCGCGGCCGGTGGTGTGTTGGTTGTGTTTTCAATCGTCTTCCTGGACAAGGTCAGGATTGATGATCCGGTAGGGGCGATTTCTGTACACGGTACCTGCGGTCTGCTTGGGCTCCTGCTTGTACCGCTCACTAATGCTGATGTGTCTTTCTCCGGCCAGATTATTGGTGCACTGACGATCTTTGGGTGGGTATTTGGCGTCAGCTTTGTAGTCTGGTTCCTCCTGAAACAGGTACTTGGCATCCGGGTAACAGAAGAAGAAGAGTTTGCGGGTATTGATGTCAGCGAGTGTGGTGTTGAAGCCTATCCTGAATTTGTAAGGACCTGAATCTCTATCCTCGGGCCAGGCTTTCGATGAGGCCTTGGCCGACGCCTTTTCCCTGTGATGGGGTCATCGAAAGATGGCCCTTTCTTTTTTCTTAACATCTATTTTTCCGGAACCTTAATTTCTTTGAAAGCGCCAATAATTTGGAGTCAGGTTATTTGGCCAATTAGCTCATTGCCATCCACGACGGGGCGCCGTTGGTGCTTGCCTTTACCTTGACGGTCCGCTTGGCCCTATAGGAATCAAGGGACATAGACTCGTAGATTGCTTTGTTCCGAATTTGTGGAGATTTCGCGCTACCTCAAGACGATTGGACGGGGAATTAACCCAGACCGGCTCTTTTTTGAATGACTGTTGAGTAGAGCGACATCAAGCGTTTATCTTTCTCGTAGTCTCCGGCAAACAGGTCAGGCGCCAGTTCAGAAAAAATTTCGCCGATCCTGGTGTCTGTCTTTGCAAAAAGCGCCTTGTGCGCCGGGTCAGTGAAATCACCGGAAGCGATCTGTAGTAAGTCGTCCAGTAGTGGTGTGATATCAGGTAGGCACCCGCGGTGCCGGAATTCACGGTGCAGGAATCCGCAGAAAGCAAAGTAAAGGTACAGGGGTTCACGTTTGGCAAACAGTTTCAGGTCAAACTCACCAAGCGCCTGCAGGTCGCTGATCGATACATCCTTGAATTCAGCAATGCCCTGGCTCATGTCTCCAAGAAACCCTGGTGCGTCCTTGTGTGCCAGGCTTAATCCGAGAGTGTTCCTGTTTGCGATAAATAGCCTGGTGGTATCAACAGAGACGATAATGTCTTGCGCAAACCGGCTACTTGCCACCCAGGTTTTGAAGCCACTCACCCGACCGTTTGATTCGGTGAGTCCGGGTCTGGGATGATCAGGGTTTCGATCCTCAGATATCGCGAGGACGGTCCATGTGCGGTTAGCCAGGTTGAACGTCCGTCGTACAGCAGCCTGGTAACCGGAGATAAACAGGAACGCCAGCCTGTCAGAGATGAGTCCACCTGCAAAAGCTGTTTGCTCAGCGGACCAGGACTCGTCAAGCCGGGACATCCAGAGGCGATGATAATCGACTTCTCCGGAGAGCTGGTCCGCAGGCATCTGGTGCTTGAGTGAGAGGAGCCCCTCAGTGGTTACCACTCGTACACTCTGACGGGCATATGGGTGTAGCCTTTAACGAAGGAGGAGTGGGTGCGTTCAATATCGCCCACGATCTCGACCTTTCGAAAGCGTTTCATGATTTCTTCCCAGACGATTCGCAGTTGCATTTCAGCCAGGCGATTGCCCATGCAGCGATGGATGCCAAAACCAAATGATACGTGATGACGTGCGCTGGCCCTGTCAATAATGAACGCATTAGGGTTGTCGATGACTTCATCATCCCTGTTGCCAGAGACATACCACATTAGAACCTTGTCACCTTCCTTGATCTGTTTACCATTCAGCTCTGTATCTTTTAATGCGGTTCTGCGCATATAAGCGAGTGGTGTCTGCCAACGAATAATTTCCGGGACCATGCTTGGAATCAGCGACAGGTCATTCCTGAGTTTTTCGTACTGGTCCGGGTTCTCGTTCAGCGCGAGTACGCCGCCGGAAATCGAGTTACGCGTCGTATCATTGCCACCTACAATCAACAGGATCAGGTTGCCCAGGAACTCGAGTGGTTGCATGTTTTTGGTGCTCTCGCCATGAGCGAGCATAGAGATAAGGTCGCTTCCGGGCGCTGCATTTACTCGCTCGTTCCAGAGTCTGGTGAAGTATTCGAGGCACTCAAACAGTTCTTCTTTTCGCTGTTCCAGTGAATCAACAACACCCTGGCCGGGGACAGCGGTCGCCACATCGGACCAGCGCGTCAGCTTTCGCCGATCTTCGAATGGGAAATCAAACAGTGTTGCGAGCATCTGAGTGGTCAGTTCAATTGAAACAGTGTCGACCCAGTCAAAGGTTTCACCCCGTGGTAGTGAGTCCAGGATGCCGGCGGCGCGAGTTCGAATGGTATCTTCCAGTTTCGCGAGGTTGGAGGGCTGAACCACTGGAGAGACTGTCGCCCGCTGTACATCGTGTTTCGGCGGATCCATGGCGATGAACATTGGCGTCTGCATGGTCTGACCGCTTGCCACCTGACTGGCGGGTGGACCAATCGTGATGCTGCCGTCGGACGAGTAAATATCGTGATTGGTATCGACTGTCATGATGTCTTTGAACTTGGTGACCGACCAATAGCGCCCAAACTCGTCGTCCTGGTTCAGGTGTACAGGGTCTTCTTTTCGGAGCCGTTCAAAAAAATCCCAATGGGCATCGTTCTCGAACAGAACAGGGTCCAGGACGTTTATCTTCTCGAGCGGTATTTCCCAGGCGTCAGGAATGTTCGGGAAATTGGCGGTTGCTTCACTCATCGGTGTATCCGTTATAGTCGTTTGGTCACGGCATTGTATATAAAACCCTGATAAAGTGTCGCGCTAATGAAAACTGACCTAAAAGAACTGAACAGTCTGCTATGCCCCGGCGCCAGTGTTTACGTAGGGGGTAGCTGTGCCGAACCCCGTGGCCTGCTGGATGCAGTCCAGGCGCATTGTCAGGGCAGTAGCGGGGTTCACTACACCCAGTTTCCTCTGGGCGCGGTGAATCAGCGTGACCTGACGCGGATAACCCCGGATGCGACCATGAGCGTTTTCTTTATGACGCCCTTTATTCAGGACAGCTTTAAGCAAGGCAGGGTTAACTTCATTCCGATGCATATGCGCACTGCGTTTGACTACCTGAGAACGACAAAGCTGGATGTGGCGTTACTTCAGGCGGCACGGGACAGGAACGGCGCACTGCGTTACGGGCCCAATGTGGACTTCCTGGATGCGGTGCTCGCGAATGCAAAACATATCATCGTCGAACAAAACAACAGTTTTGTCGCACCGATCGGCACAAAGCTTGTTGATACTGTCCAGGTCGACCTGTTGCTCGATGTTGGGAGAGAGAAACCTGTTTTCCCGGTCGGTGACATTGACGATGTGTCAAATAAAATTGGCGAACAGATCGCGACCCTGATCAAAGACGGCGATTGTTTGCAGACAGGTATTGGCGCAGTACCGGCAGCCATCCTCGCGAATTTGGGTGAGCGTAGTGACCTTGGTTTTCACGGCGGGCTGATGGATGACGGTGTGCTCGCGCTGATTCGTAACGGCAACATGAACGGAAGCCGTAAAGCTATCGATAAAGGTAAACATATTCTTGGCATGGCGCTTGGCTCCGAAGAACTGCTCGACTGGCTGGCACATGATCCTCTGGCAGAAGGTGTTGTTTTCAAAAGTGCTAACTACACCCATGAGGTGAGTGTCATCGGGCAATTGGATAATTTTGTCTCAGTTAACTCGGCGGTCGAAATCGATTTGATGGGCCAGGTGAATGCAGAAGTAGCTGGCACCAGGCAGATATCGGGTACCGGGGGTTCGGTCGATTTCATGAGGTCAGCCAAGGCTTCAGGCGGCGGGCGCTCTATTGTCGCAATGGCCTCGACTGCACGCGGTGGAACTGTGTCGCGAATAGTGCCCCGGGTCACCCTGGTCACTGCGCTGCGAACTGATGTGGATATCGTGGTGACTGAGTTTGGTATTGCAGAGCTCAGGAATGAGTCTTTGGCATCGCGAGCAGAACGGCTGATTGAAATCGCACACCCTGATTTTCGTGATGAACTAAAAGCCGGTCTTTAGGCCGGTTTCGCCGCGCCTTCCCAGGGCTGCAGTGGTTCGGCTGGGATCATTTCTTCAAGATCTTCTTCCTTAAACACCTTAAACCCGCGATTCAGGTAGTTAGGCAGTGCGTTAGCGTGATCCAGCGTGCAGGTATGCAACCATATGCGATTGTCTGCGGTGTCCCAGGCTTTGTTAACGGCATCTTGCAGCAACTGCCTGCCTAAACCCTGGCCGACAAATTCGGGGATCAATCCAAAATAGGCAATCTCGGTGCTGCCGCGGGGCTGTTTCTCCAGTTCGAAGTAACCGATCGGCGTCGCATCCTGGTAAGCGACCCAGGTCTCAATACTTTTTCTGGCAACGTAGTCATGCCACTGTTGCCACTTCCACGGAAGCCGCATATACCACATGCAGGATGCACCGACGGTGGCATACAGAAACCGGTTCAATTCCGGCAGGGGATGTTCAACCTTTAATAACTGGTATGGAGGAGTGTCTGGTTCTGATGTCTCGGGCCTGCTGGTCATCTCCAGGTGCCAGACATGGATGCTGGTTCTTACTTCCTGAATGTCGGGTTCAACGGCCAATGTGCTAGTTAATCCTTACGGCGTGCTGCTGAAACAGATCAAGCGGCACAGCCTCCAGGGCCTTCTTGTGTGTGTTGTTCAGGAATACTCTTGGAGCCATTCCTTTTTCGTAGGCTTCAAGCCATCTTCCGGCACAAAGACACCACCGATCGCCTTCTTTCAGGCCGGGAAACTGGAATTCCGGATGCGGGGTAGACAGATCATTACCGGCGAACCGTGAGTACTCAAGAAAATCTGATGTCACTTCAATGCAAACCGTATGAGAACCAGCATCTTCATCGCAGGTGTTGCAACAGCCATCCCGAAAAAACCCTGTCACCGGGTCAGTACCGCATGTTTGCAACCTGGTACCAAGAACGTTGATCTCTTCTTCTTTTACTACCAGCATAGCTGATGTGTCTATATTAGGAACGGGGTAATGATAGAGGGTTTGCCTCGCCAATGCATTTTGGATGCATTACGCTTAAAGCGCCAAGAGAATTGAACCATATCGAACTATGGTTTATCGGACTATGGTTTATCGAACATGAAATAACTGAACGCGTAGAGCATGTGCTTAGTACTGCCAGGTCAGTGCGTAAGAAGCTCGACTTCACGAGGCCAGTCAGTCGAGAAGATCTGGAGGCATGCATCAATGTGGCGGTGCAGGCACCCACGGGACTCACCGGGGAGAACTGGCGCTTTCTTGTCGTGACGGACCCAGAGACCAAGAAACAGATCGCAGAGATCTACTGTGATGTGTTGGTACAGATTGGTGAAACCCGGGGTGTTACCTTAAAGCCGACCCACAATGCGCTCATGGCACGCCTGCATGAAATACCGTGCATGGTGTTTGTGTTTGCCATCGGTGAGCCGACCGAAGATGTCTCGGGTCAGGTTGGATTCTTCGGTTCAATATTACCCGCGGCCTGGTCACTTATGCTGGCAATGCGCGCCCGGGGAATAGGCACGACCTGGACATCGCTACTGACTTCACGCAAAGACGAAATCGCCAAAATACTTAATATCCCTGAAGGAGTGACGCAGACGGTGATGTTGCCCGCGGCTTATACACTAGGGGCCAGACTAAAACCTGCAGACCGGAAGCCGGCAGAAGAGGTGACGTTTTGGAACAAATGGGGTGAAAGCTAGTCTGCGGGAGCAGCGGCAAGCTACTTGGTTCACACCCATCTCTGTTGGAGGTTGAACAAACAACGCATAGGCAAGCGACTGCGCATCGCGCACCCGCTTAACCTATTTGTTATGTGCACGGGTTTAAACAGCAACAACCTTATTTGCGCAGGGACCTTTCTGACCCTGCGCTGCTTCGAATTCAACAGTCTGGCCGTCATTCAATGTTGCATATTCTCCGCCGGATTGGATTTCTGAATGATGGACAAACAGATCTTTACCGCCGTCTTCTGGAGTAATAAATCCGAAACCTTTATCTGCATTAAACCACTTAACTGTACCTTTACTCATATCACTCTTACCTTAGGTGAAAAAATAATTCTGGTTTTGCTATCACCATTACAAAACCAGAACTTGAACTTAGTAGAGCACCAAATTCCGCAATTAAGCGGCATAGATGGCTTGGCGCTTGAATTGTACAAGCAGGCCGAATGATAGTTTACCACGACCAGTGGGACGATAGTTGAAGATTTTAATAGTCTTTTAGGTGTTTCCTCCAGGCTGAGGTGTGATTCTATGCCCATCAAAGAACGCCATGTCGTCTTTCCCCCTACTCGGTTTTTGTGCTTCTGCCAGGCTATACGGCTTTTTTAGTCGGTTAGAGAGGATCGTTCGTTGTAGTACTCGATGGTGTTCCGCAGTTTTTGCTCAGTCCAGTTCACGGTACTTTGAGGCGCAACGCCGGGTGCAACAGTGGTGGTTTGCCTTGGCGCCGTCAGGGTTGTTGCGCCGTTGCGGTTACGCACTGTCACAGGCACACCATCTATTGCAACCACTATCAGACCCGCATTGCCTTGCTTGTGATACCCCAGCCAGAAGTGCTCTGCGAGCGTCTGAAGTTCTGCAATTGCAGTACGGATAATAAATTCGTGCGGTGTGTCGCCGGGGCCTTTTACCTGTAAGGCGCCTTGGGCAAGGCTGGAGCTGGATTTGTAGTCGACACCGTTAGTGGTCATGTCCATCACAAGCCATTGGGTTTGTGGGGGGATGTCGATGGTTTGCCCCGAGACCAGCGCCAATCCGACTGCCGACCGTTTGTCGGTACCGATGATGTCACCGATGTAGATTTTCGAGTGTTTAGCCAGGATATAGGGTCGGTTGTTTCTGGTCACTGAGGGCAGCCCGGCGGCGGCGGTAATTGTCCCAATTGGGCCGGGGATGGAGTTGTAGGGAAACGAGGAGCATCCCGCGAGACAGGTGAGTGCAATCAGGCACGCCGCCCTAAATATCATCGACCTGACTCAGGTCAACAAAGGTCTTTTTGCCATTTTCCCGATACATTCTGCGATTCATTTTTGGGTAGTCGCAGACGTCGATATCTGATCGTGTGCCACCCATCAGGTAAACGAGATCTTCAGCATTGGAGTTATGCATGCAGTGGGGCAATGAGTTCTGGGTGAAGGCCATAAAATCGCCGGCTTTTACTTCGACCAGTTCATCACCGATTTCTGCTGTGCCTTTACCCTCAAGAATGTAGATGAATTCTTCATCCTGGTGGTGAAAATGAAACTGAGTCGTGTCATTACCTGGTGCAATCCTGACCAGGTGCACCCCCAGATGTTCAAGCCCAAGGATATCGCCGATAGATCTGGTGTGCCGAATGGCGTTCTTGTTGAATTGATGGACGTGTTTGACTTCATCCGTTTCGCTGATGGCTTTGGCGGTTAGCAGCGGGAACGGTTTGTCAGTCATGTAGGCACTCTTAGCACTCTGGTTCCAGATCTACCAATTAGCAACCTTACCTTCGTCTGTAGTTATTTTGTCTATCGTTTGACCGGCCATTGCCGCGAGTGTTTCGTTTCGGAATGCTGGCGCGTTCCGCGGCACTCATCGGCGGCAGGGCCGGGATACCTGCACCTAATTCCTCCGGCGGGTTCTCGCAGTGAAAGTTTACTCCAAGCAATGCCTCAATGTTCGGCAACATAAATGAATCATTCTCGCATGCGAGGGTAATTGAAGTTCCCTCACTACCGGCACGGCCTGTCCTGCCGATACGGTGAACATAGTCTTCAGGGTCTTCCGGCAGGTTGTAGTTGATGACATGTGTAATGTCATCGATATGAAGACCTCGACCAGCCACATCTGTCGCTACTAGTACCTCTATTTCACCTGATTTGAACTCGTCCAGTGTCCGGATGCGTTTCTTCTGGGGCACATCGCCCGCCAACAGTCCGGTTTTAAACCCATGACGGCGTAGTTTGGACTCCAGGTTACGGCATTGGTCCCGGCGATTCGCAAAAACCAGGACCCGCTCAATCTCATAAACCTTGATCAGGTTGTAAAGCACCTTGTACTTTTCGTCTTCGGAAGTAAGGAAAACTTTCTGTTCGACGGTGTCTACGGCCAGTTGCTCTGGTGCGATCTCGATTCGAACCGGATCAAGCGTCCAGGATTTAGCAAGACGTTTAATATCTTCGCTATAAGTTGCGCTAAACAATTGTGTCTGCCGGTTTTCTTTGCGGGGCGTTCTGCTGACGATAGCTTTGACGTCCGGAATGAATCCCATCGACAGCATTCGATCCGCTTCGTCGATGATCATGATTTCTACTTCAGATAAGTCAACGATATTGCTGCGGGCGAAATCGAGAAGCCTGCCCGGTGTCGCCACCACAATATCGACTGGTTTTTTCAATTTGGTTTTCTGTTTTTCGTAATCTATCCCGCCAACGAGGGTGACGACCTGGATATCGGTATAAGTAATCAGCGATTCTGCATCGCTGGCAATTTGCATCACCAGTTCGCGGGTCGGCGCAATGATCAACGAAAACGGAGTTCCCGGTGGCCGAGAATCCAGTGTTGGGTTCTCAAGGTCGTAAGTAATGATGGAAATCAGGAATGCAGCAGTCTTGCCGGTCCCGGTTTGCGCCTGGGCAATAATGTCTGCGCCGTCCAGAGAGTGTGGCAGCACCTGTGCCTGTACTGGTGTGGTGTTTTGAAACCCAAGGTCCAGAATTGCGTGTTCCAGCGGTTCCGGGAGGTTCAGTCGGGCGAAATCTTCAGGTAATTCAGTCAAGCGATTCACTTCGTTAATTAAGTTGTTGTTGGCTTAATGACGTAAGAACTGCCGTAAGCCACGAGAAACATCACGATGTTACCGAGTAGCCCCGTATAGTAAAGGTCAAATGGATAGTCGATAGCGCTTCGTGATGAGGCGATTGTCCAGAGGGTAAAGGCCATAGTGGCCGCAATACCCAGAAGAATGTGGATTGTACTGCATCTGCTCGAGAAAAATCCGATTAAGTAGATCGTTAGGAGGCCGCCCGCCAGAAGGGCCGTCAAAATGGTCGCTGTGTCCTGCAGGGTGGTGGTGGTCGTTTCGAGCAGGTACAGGGCTCCTGCAATCATGAGAATGCCAGCCAGGGTTGTGATGGTGCGGGCGAAGGCCAGGTAATGTGCATCAACCTGGTTTTTTTTCAGGAATCGGCGGTAGATATCGTGGGTCGAGACAGTAGCGATCGCGTTGATACTGCTATCGAGTGATGACATTGCAGCCGCAATAGCGGCTGCAATGACCAGTCCAACAAGACCGCTCGGCAGATAGTGGGTAATGAAATAGGGTAGTATTTCTTCCGCGCGATTGTCGCCGGCAAGGATGCTTGTTGCAAGTTCGGCTGGCTGGTGCTGGAAGAGCACCCAGAGCGCCGTGCCCAGGAACATGAAGAAGGCCCAGGTAGGAATGCTCACCAGGGCGCAGATGAACATTGCCTTGCGGGCCTCGAGTTCGCTTTTTGAGGCGCAAAATCGCTGCACCGTATTCTGGTTGCTTGAGTATTCAGTCAGCCAGCTGATCAGCCCGATAAAGAGCATCATGGTGGCGGTCTTCTCGCTGAGGGCGAGCCCCCAGTTGGCAGGCTCAAAGCCGGTGTCGCTGACCGTCCCCACACCCAGTTTGTTGGCGGACCAGGCCGTCTCGATAATTTCCGTCAGGCCGCCTGGTAGCAGCGAAATGATCGTGACAATGCAGAACAGGCCGCCAGCGATCAACACGATAGTCTGAATGACATCGGTCCAAATAACAGCCTCGATGCCGCCGAGGATTGTATAGGCAGCGACGAAGACACCCGCGACCACGACACTGTACTCGGCATCGAGCCCCGTGATGGTTTGTATCACCAGGGAAATCAGGTAAAGGATCATGCTGATCCGCGCGAGTTGTGCTATCAGGAATGCAATGGCAGCATATCCGCGGACCGAAGGTCCAAACCTGCCTTCCAGAAACTCGTACGCAGTGACACTGTTATTTTTTCGTAAGCGCGGCAGAAAGTAATAAGCCGCAAAGATGATCGCGACCGGCAACATCAGGTTAGGCAGGAAACGAAGCCAGTTTGTTTTGAACGCGTCGCCTGGGTAGGCAAGGAACGTGATCGAACTGATTGAAGTGCCAACCAGGGACAGGCCAATCACCCAGCCACTAAAATTACGGCCGCCCAAAAAGTATTGTTCAGTCGTGTTGTTGGTTCGGGAAAAGTAGATACCCAGGCCCAGCATAAGGGCGAAATATAGCGCTAAGACTGCCTGGTCTAGTGGTTGAAGCAGCACCTGTTAATCCAGTTCAGCGTTCAGGGATGCAAGCTCCACGCAGGTGACAAACACGCCCACGGCGCTCTCAAGCTCGACCAGCCCTGGGAAAGTTGGGGCGAGGCGGATGTTTGTGTTCTCCGGATCCTTGCCATAGGGGAAAGTTGCCCCTGCAGGTGTCAGTTTGACCCCCGCATCTGCGGCCATGCTGATAATGGTAGTGGCAAGCCCGGGGCGTGTGTCCAGTGAAATGAAGTAACCACCACGTGGGCTGTTCCAGCTTGCCATGTTTTTTCCTGCCAGATGCTCCTCAAGCTTGTTCAGTACCAGGTCGAACTTCGGCTTGATAATGTCCCGGTGCTTTGCCATGTGGGCCTTGATGCCGTCGCTGTCTTTCAGGAAACGAACATGACGCAGTTGGTTAACCTTGTCGAAACCAATCATCTGGTCCGAAAGAAATTTTTCAAAAGCGGCAAGCTGAGATGTGCTGGTGGCCAGGAAAGAAATGCCTGCGCCCGCAAAAGTGACCTTCGAGGTTGAACCCAGCATAACGATACTGTCTGTTGTGCCAGCTTTCTCAGCAGCAGTCATTAGACTGGGGAGTTCATCACCCTGTTCCACCAGATCATGAACTGCGTAGGCGTTGTCCCAGAAAACCCTGAAGTTATCACCGGCGACTTTGGGAATTTCTGCGAACTGCTCAACGACTTCTTTCGAGTAGGTGTTGCCCGTCGGGTTGGAATATTTGGGAACACACCAGATACCTTTAATAGCGGCATCCTGTGAGACGAGTTCCTTCACCTGCTGCATGTCCGGGCCATCATCATTCAGCGGTACAGTGATCATTTCAATATCGAAATGTTCGCAGATGGTGAAGTGCCGGTCGTAGCCGGGTACCGGGCAGAGAAACTTGACGGGTCCACCGCCCCAATGCGCCATCATGTGTTCAACATATTGATACATCAGGTTAAGGCTGCTGTTGCCGCCCACCATCACCTGCTCGGATTTTGCTTTCATAAACTCAGCACCTAGTTGCCGTGCCTCTGGAATGCCGAGGATACCGCCGTAGTTGCGCACATCTGTGCCATCCTGCAACAGGTAGAAACCCTCAAGAATGCCATCCAGATCGTTGGACAGGTCCAGTTGTTCAGCGGCGGGTTTCCCTCGCGTGAGGTCCAGCCTCAGTCCAGCGTCGATATAGGTGTCAAAAATATCCTGTAATTCTGATTGTCTTGCGCGAGGATCCGTCATAGCGACAAGCCCTCCAGTTCTGTGACCTGCAACATTAGGTTCAGGTTTTGCACGGCAGCACCGGCTGCGCCTTTACCGAGGTTATCGAGCCTTGCGATCAGCATCATTTGATCGTTATGACCATAAACGAACACATCGACTCGATTTGTACCATTGGCTGCCTCTGGATTAAGGAATCCGTCCTGTAGTTCTGCATCGTCGTTAAGTGGCATGACATTGATGCAGGGCTCAGTTGCATATTGATCGCTAATGAGCTGATGGACATTTTCAATGGAATTGGTTTTAACCAGTTGGTCCCTGTGTATGGGCACGGAAACCAACATGCCTTTATAAAAGTGACCCACGGTCGGCGTGAAGAGCGGGCTGGTTGAGAGGCCGGCATACCGTGCCATCTCTGGTACATGCTTGTGTTTCAGTGCCAGGCTGTATGGCCTAGCCGGCCAGTTGGCACGCTCTGATTCATATTTTTCGATCAGCTGACGACCGCCGCCGCTGTACCCGGAAATCGCACTGATACTGATGAGTGCATCGTGTCCAAGAACGCCTGCGCTGATCAGCGGTTTTACTGTGGCGAGGAAACCGGTCGGGTAACAACCTGGGTTTGAGATCAGCCTTGCTGATGCGATGGCATCTCGCTGGCCCGGCATCAGTTCCGGCATGCCATAGGTCCAGTCAGGGTTCACACGATGGGCGGTACTCGCATCGATAAAACGGGTATGGGTGTTTTTGGTGTTCCTGACAGCTTCCCTGGCCGCATCGTCGGGCAGGCACAGGACAACAACATCAGCCTGGTCGATGATTGATTGTTTGGCGTCAGGATTTTTCCTTTCCGCAGGATCGATCTCGATGAGCTCGATGTCAGTTCGAACCGATAATCGCTCGTGAATCTGGAGGCCGGTTGTCCCGGCTTGCCCGTCTATGAATATTCTGTTCATTTTTAGTGCTTTAGCTGCTAAAAGCGGCGCTAATTCTACCACTTAACAGGCGTTCTGGTGGTAGATAAAAGCATGTAATGAGGCCCTTATTGTATCGAGCCTGGCATCAGGGTCATGCGCTTCATCCTTCACGTTTGGCATGAAAGGGGTGCTTTCCAGTTCTGCGACGGTGACCCGTCCAAAGTGCTGATCCCGGAAATGGTGGATAAACTGCCGGGTTTTCAGACCATCGAACCAGTCATTCAGGTGTTTTCGCATGACCGCGGGCGTTGGGGACTGCTGCCTTTTGCGCTCGTAATGTGGAATCAGACCAATCTGTCGGACATAGTCATCGGTGTTGGGGTCACCAGTGGACAGTTGTCCTGGCTGCGTGACAGAGATACCGTTCAGCCATTCAAGGAAACGCTTCAGTTGCGAAAAACAACTGGGATGTTCGAGCGTGAATTCCGCGATGGGCGAATCCAGGTCATGAATAGCCCTGATCGCCTGGCCTGTGCCAATCGGGACGCGATCTGAGATTCTTCCAGAGATGATGATGGGGTCTCCGCCGGCCAGTCTGACTTCACCGGTTTTGCGCAGTTTGTTCAACAGGTAGAAATCTTCACCAGTGTTTCGTTTTGGAAAGCCTCGAACTGCGGCGTATCGATCCAGTGAGCAGCTGATCGTGGAGCCGATAGTGGGGTAAGCATAGGGAGAGTTTGCCCAGCGAAGTCCAGCGACGTAATACAACATGCTGAGCTCATACAGCTGCATGGGTAATTCCAGACCTGGTTGCGCGACATGTTTAAAAGGGTAAATGAAAGCAGCGTCAGCGCTACCGGTTTCAAGGTTGAAGTAATTTTCAGGCAGTTCTGCATCTGCGTCAGTGGTAAACAGCCAGTTGCCTGAAACCACGCCCTGGTTAATCAGGGAAGCTGCGATATCCATCCCGATCTTACGGGCGAGGCCGACGCCGCGTTTTTTATCAATGCTGTAGCCGCGGGAGAAACGATCTATGATCAATAGATCGGGACCCGTGGCACCGGCAGTTTTTTCAACCAGTTGGGCCTGATCTGTCAGCTGGCTAATTTGCTGATGGCTGGTCAGCCCGTCAATCAACATCCGGGCTGAGTGGTCTTCCTCAACATGGCTGTTAACCACGAGGATGACGAGGAAAGAGGTGCCCGGCTTAATCTGTTGCCACACTTTGAGCACACTTTGGTGATCTTCATTAAACGCAGGAATGACCAGGCTGTAGTCATAATGCCTGCCTGGCAGCTTGATAGCAGCTTCCACTTCTGCATATCGGTCCAGGTACTTGGTGACCGCTTCGTTCTGCGTACCCATGCTCATGGTGAAAGGCTCATGGTGAAAGGCTCATGGTGAAGGGCTCATGGTGAAGGGCTCATGGTGAAGGTCTCCGGTGGAAGGCTCCTGGTGAAGGTCTCCTAATGGAGACGGCTGCGGACGGGGATACTTTCAATGACGGTTTTTTCTATCACTAGCCACTCGGCTAGTCGCTTGTCTACAATCTGGTCGTTGAAATACTGTAAAGCGAGACGCAGAAACAACTGATGGTGGCCTTTCTCGGAATTGGCGAGGGCAATATAGAAAACCTTCAGCTTTTCGTCTTTCAGGTGATCGGCAAGCCGGCGGAACCGTTCTTCACCCCTTGCCTCAATAACCGCGCCCGACAGTAACCGATCCAGGAAATAACCTTCCGTGTCACCACGTACGTGGTGGCGCATTTGGTTGACGTAAAGGTCTTTCTCGTCAGGAGTCATGAAAAGGCCTCTTTCCTGCATCAGGCGAATAACCTGTTTGAAATGAGTCAACTCTTCTAACGCCAGGTCTACCATTTCACGCACCAGATCAGGCTTGTCGGGGTAGTGGGCTACGAGTGACATTGCCATGGAAGAGGCTTTACGCTCGTTAGCCGCATGGTCTATGAGGAACTCATCGAAATTAGCCAGTACACACTCAAGCCAGGCACCAGAGCTTGGTATTAGCTGGATTTCTCTCGTCATTTCGGCAGGACTTCCTGGAAGAAAGCCGCAATCTGTTCGACCTCTTCCAGGCAAATCTGATGTTCCATTGGGTAGTCGAACCATCGGACGTCGTAGCCGAGTCGGATCAGATTTTCTCGTGATGTTGCCGCCCGCATGATTGGAATCATCTGGTCGTGGGTGCCGTGTGCCATCATGATTGGGATAGCAAGGTTGGCATCGGTCATGTCGTTTTCAGTCATGCAGGTAGGTTGAGATCGCCAGGATGCCGGCAATTCTTTGCTGGCAGCGCGTGCCTGTGTGTAATGCAATGACCCCACCCTGGGAAAACCCTGCCAGCAAAATATTTTGTGAGGAGATGCCGCGCTCCATTTCATGATCAATTAAAGCCGCGATCTGGCCTGACGATTCAATGATGTCGTCATGACCAGCTGTTTCGGAATGAGGGATAAAGTCATACCAGCCGCGCATTTCAGCGCCATCGTTAATGGTGATTGGCCGGATAGGCGCATGCGGGAAGATAATGCACCCAGGCCGTGCAGCCAGATGATAGTTGAGCGGGCGGGGACAGGAGGTTCAATTTCAATGTGTTCTAGCAGGTCCATGGTCTTGGGATTCGCTTATTCTAGTGGATAGACGGGGGGCGGCAATGATAGCCCATCTTGATCGCCACCTCATCTGCTGATCAATCATTAACCCTTCGTTTGCCCTGCAAATTTGGATGTGACTAAATACAGCTTTGCCAATTAGAGTGGAGTCAGTCACATGGGACCTTTAACAGGTACTAAAATCATAGAACTTGCGGGCATCGGCCCGGGACCATTTTGCGGGATGTTGCTCTCTGACATGGGTGCAGAGGTCATCAGGGTAGACCGGGCAGGCGGTCCGGCGCGCAGGCCAAAGGATGTGTTGACGAGGGGGCGTAAGTCCATTGCTATTGATCTTAAAAGCGATGCTGGCAGGGAAGTTGTCCTGAAGCTTTGTGAATCATCCGATGCATTGTTTGAAGGCTTCCGCCCCGGGGTAACTGAGCGGCTGGGTGTTGGCCCGGAAGAATGCATGGGGCGCAATGGGAAACTGGTCTACGGCCGCATGACTGGCTGGGGCCAGGAAGGTCCGATGGCGCAGGCCTCCGGTCACGATATTAACTATATTTCCCTTGCGGGTGCACTGCATTCGATAGGCGAAGCCGGCGGTAAGCCCGTGCCGCCCCTTAATCTGGTTGGTGATTTTGGCGGTGGTGGCATGTTCCTGGCTTTTGGTCTTGTATGCGCGATGTTGGAAGCGCAGAAATCGGGGAAGGGGCAGGTCGTGGATACTGCGATGATCGACGGCGCTGCAACCTTGATGTCGATGTTCTTTACCATGCAGGCAGCCGGTGTATTCAGTATGGAGCGCGGTACCAATTTGCTGGATGGTGGCGCTCATTTCTACGGCACCTATGGGACCAGAGATGGCAAATATATTTCACTTGGCTCGATCGAGCCCCAGTTCTATGCGCTGCTGGTTGAGAAGGCTGGTCTTGATGTCGACCGGTTCAGTGCGCAAATGGAGCAGGGCAAGTGGGTTGAGTTTAAGGCTGAGCTTGCTGAAGTATTCAAAACAAAAACAAGAGACGAGTGGTGCGACATTATGGAAGGTTCGGATGTCTGTTTCGCCCCCGTGCTGGCGCTGGATGAAGTTCCTGATCATCCACACCACGTAGCGAGAGATTCATTCATTGAATTAGACGGTATTGTCCAGCCAGCGCCAGCGCCCCGGTTCTCCAGGTCTGAAGTAGGTGTCAGCCATGGCTCTCGCATTCCCGGTGAGGACACGCTAACAGTGTTGCAGGAAGCGGGCCTTGGAGAAGCAGAAATTAATGAGCTGGTCGAATCCGGTGCGGTGGTGAACGCCGCCGGCGCATAGTGTAGGAAAACTCAACGATTGGTCGGAAGTTTTGTCCTATGGCTGGAAATATGCGTTACTATTGCCTCATAACGAATTGTTCTGACGTTTGGATTGAGTTGGGTCCTGCAATAGTGCGGGAATGGGCGCGCCCGAAAACAGATTAAAACAGGAAGAATAAATGAGCGTAGAACTACTGGACACGACAAGGTTTCACGGGTTTCGAGTTAGACGTCAGATTGCAGGTAAAACTTTTCAGGAATATTTCTCATTAAAGGCAAATGGGAAAAGAATGAGAGGCGCAGATCGTGCCAAGGTAAAAGCTAAAGCAGAATCAAGAGATTCTGTCTTGGCAAAGCAACAAGCAAAAGCCAAAACCGAAGCCGCTCGATCTTCACTGTTTGATACCAAAGGGAAAGTTCGTGGCATTCTGTTCAGAATGAAAACAGAAAAGAGTGGTACGCGTACCCCTGTTTTTCAAATTGGTATCATGTCAACGAAACTTGATAAAATCGTTAATACAACTGTGTCAATCAATCTTCATGGTTTAAAGGGGGCCTGGCAGAAAGCGGTCGACTTTTATGTACAGCATAAGAAGATTTCCAAGAAGTCTCTTCTCTACCGGAAGCTAGTGAGGGCCCAGCCCAATAAAGCTCAGCTGGATGCGATGAAGAAACGCCGGAAACGGCGCTAGAAACAAAAAAGGGGCTGTTAGCCCCTTTTTTGTTTCTAGCGCCTAATGGTATGTTGTTTTTTTAATTGGTGAACCATTGTGACTGACTACAAGACAGCATTTACACGATCTCTGGCACACCCCGAGGAGTATTGGGCGGAACAGGCCACTAGTGTGGCCTGGTATAAGTCGCCTACTTGCATACTTGGGAAAGACGCCAACGGTAATGATGCGTGGTTCTCTGATGGTGAGCTTAATTCGTCTTATCTGGCCCTTGACTATCACATAGAGCAGGGTCGCGGTGACCAGACCGCGTTGATCTACGATTCACCCGTTACGAATTCAACCGCCTCTTACACATATAGTGAGTTAAGGGATGAAGTCGCAACGTTTGCCGGTGTACTCGCCTCGTTAAGTATCAGTAAGGGCGATCGAGTCATTATCTATATGCCCATGATTCCGCAGGCAGTCATTGCAATGCTCGCATGCGCGCGCTTAGGTGCCATTCATTCGGTGGTGTTCGGCGGTTTTGCCGCAAGAGAACTGGCGACAAGGATTGACGATGCAACACCTAAAGCAATTTTGTGCGCATCCTGTGGCGTAGAATTTTCCAACGTTATCGCCTACAAACCACTGATCGATGAGGCGCTTCAAATCAGTGAGCACAAAATTGATCATTGTCTTGTTTACCAGCGCCCGGAGTCAGTCGCGGAAATGGCCAGTCCCTGGGACAGGGATTGGGATTCACTGCTGGCAGTGGCAGCGCCTGTAGATCCTGTTTCGCTCCCGTCGTCTCATCCTTTATATATCCTTTACACCTCCGGGACGACAGGGAAACCAAAAGGCGTGGTCAGGGATAACGGCGGCCATGCCGTAGCGCTAACCTACAGCATGAAAAATCTCTATAACGTGGCCGCCGGGGAAGTCTTCTGGGCAGCCTCTGATGTGGGTTGGGTGGTCGGTCATTCCTATATCGTCTATGGGCCGCTCTTTGCTGGCTGCACCACTATTTTGTTCGAAGGCAAACCAGTGCGTACACCGGATGCAGGAACTTTTTGGCGAATTCTGTCTGATTATAAAGTGAATGTCTTTTTCACCGCGCCAACGGCCTTCCGTGCGATCCGAAAGGAAGACCCTGAAGCGAGTCTGCTGTCAAAGTATGACCTCAGTCATCTTCGCAGCTTATTTGTTGCCGGTGAACGAACAGATCCTTCAACCTATGAATGGCTGTGCGAAATACTGGGGGTGCCTGTGATTGATCACTGGTGGCAAACCGAAACAGGTTGGCCTGTCGCCTGTATACCGATGGGTTTAGAGCCCGCGGAAGCCAAAGCGGGTTCGGTGGCGATGCCGGTGCCGGGGTTTGACGTTCAGGTTGTTTCAGAGAGCTGCGAGCCCTTAAATGCCGATGAAGAAGGCGCCGTAGTGATAAAGCTGCCGCTTCCTCCGGGGTGCCTGCCAACTGTATGGGGGGACCACCAGCGCTATGTGGAGTCTTACCTTAGTGAGTACCCGGGTTATTATCACACCGGTGACGGCGGCTATATCGATAGTGATGGTTACCTGTACATCATGGGCAGGACCGATGATGTGATTAATGTTGCTGGACATCGATTATCGACAGGGCAAATGGAAGAGGTTGTTGCCGCCCATCCTGCGGTGGCCGAATGTGCAGTGGTAGGTATTGAGGATAAAGACAAAGGCCAGGTGCCGGTAGGGATGGTAGTGATTAAGGATGGGATCAATATCGAATTAGGCACACTTGAAGATGAACTGGTGGCGATGGTCCGCAAGGATGTTGGTGCGTTTGCCAGCTTTAAGCGAATTGTCAGGGTGCTACGCCTGCCTAAAACCCGGTCTGGAAAGATATTAAGGCAGGTCATCCGGAAGATTGTTGATACAAAGCCCTACGAAATGCCCGCTACGATTGATGATCCGGCAATCCTGGAAGAAATTGCTGATGCGTTCAAACAAAATGGTATCGGTTACATTGCGCAGCAACATTGATGTCAACAAAGACACCCCCCGGTCACCGGTCCTGATCACCGGTCCTGATCACCGGTGCGTCTTCCGGGTTTGGTGAGGCCTACGCACGAAAACTTGCTGCTGAAGGGCATCGGCTGATCCTTGCTGCCAGAAGAATGTTGTGATGCCCGTGGCACAAGTCTGGTCGCCCTTTGCGGTACATCGGGATAGCTGAAGAGGCAGCGTGGGGGCGGTTTATCCGGTCAACGTGAAACACCTCATGTTTGGCGCTATACTGGAGATCACTCCATCCAAGTTTGTTGCTCCCGATGATTATTGTTCATGGTACGTTTCCCGTTAAAGTTGAAGTCAGAGATGACGCGCTCGAATTGATGTTGCATCAGCTACGAGTTCTACGTTGGTCTGACTGACCCCAACACATTGCTTCTTTTCCAGGAGTGGGAGTCTGTAGACGCGCTTCAGGGACATTTTGAAACAGACCATATGGAAGAATTCCTGAAGCTGTTGCCTGGTGTTCTCGATGGGCAGGTGGTAAGCCGTCGCTATGAAGTGAAAGTCAGCAATGATGTGTTCGAGGCTGGGGACTTTGATCCCGAACCGGTTCATATTGAAGAAGAACGCGAAAAAATCATTCACTAGTATCGCTTAGAGAATCTCCAGGGCCGACTCAGGTGGTCTTCCGACTCGTGCCTGATCTCCACAGATGACGATCGGGCGCTGCATCAACTTTGGCGCGATTACTATTGCGTCCAGAACATCATTCTCGGATGAATCTGCCGTTAACCCGGATTCTTTGTACTCATCTTCACCAGTCCTGACAATGTCAGCAGCCGCAATACCTAACATTTTCACGATGTCAGCGAGTTCAGTTTTTGATGGCGGCGATTCGAGATAGGGCACGATGCGCAATTCCAGGTCCCGTTCTTCCAGCAGAGCAAGTGTCTGTCTGGATTTGGAGCATTTGGGGTTGTGATAAATGGTAACTAAAGTCATAGTCGTTCCTCGTGAAGTTCATAACTGAATGTTAACAACTCGTATGCTAATGCCAATGATTGAGGCGGTCTGGGATTTTTTCAAACTGCTGGTAAAAAATTACTCCGAGGATGGCTGCCAGTCGACCGCCGCCGCCCTGACCTACCAGACCTTGTTTGCTGTTGTGCCCCTGCTCACAATTACCTACACAGTGCTGGAGGCATTTGAAGCTTTCGGTGGCGTGGGCGACGTGCTGCAGGATTTTGTGTTCGATAATGTCGTGCCGGAATCCGTATCGGTTGTACAGGAATACATCCAGCAATTTTCGTCTCAGGCAATGAGCCTGTCAGGGCCCAGCCTGATAGTCGTCGGCATCACCGCTTTCCTGATGATGCACACGATCGAAAAATCATTTAATGATATCTGGCGTATCCGCGAACCAAGGCAGGGCTTCCAGCGCATTCTGATGTACTGGGCAATCCTGACGCTTGGCCCCGTTCTGATGTTTCTTGGTCTTGCCAGCACGACCTATCTTTTCTCGTTGCCGATCATTACCGGTGTTGCTGCGTCAAAGTTGTTCGGGGTTGTACCGCTGGCACTGAGTACGGTGTTTTTTACGCTTATGTACGTCGCTGTGCCAAACTGTCATGTGCCTCTCAGGCATGGGGTAATCGCCGCTGCTGTGGTGGCGGTTGGTTTTGAGCTGGTTAAGCATTTGTTCGGGAGTGTCATGGCCATGACCGATTTCGCCGTGATCTACGGCACTTATGCTGCTGTTCCATTGTTCCTGATCTGGTTGTACGTGTCATGGACAATTGTTCTTTTCGGTGCAGAACTTAACAAGAATATGGGATTGTTCAGGTCGCAGCGAAGTCCGCAGATAGAACCGCCACTGGTGCAGATACTGATCATCCTGCATGAATTCTTCCGTTGTCATCGGTTGGGTGAGGTGGTTACCGACAGGACGATTACCAGCCTGAGTCACCGGGTTGATATGCAGGCCTGGCACGACTACAAAAGTCGACTGCTGACACTTGGGCTGATACGTGTAGTCGAGAAAGGTGGACTTGTTTTATCGAAGGATTTAAATGAAGTGACACTCTGGTCGCTGTATCGGGATTTGCCCTGGCCGCTACCAGCAGGGTTCACCGTCGCTGGTGAAGTTTGGGAGAAGCTGGTCAACGAGAAGCTAACAAAATCCTATGAAGAGCGGCGCATGGTGTTTGAACTGGATCTGGAACAGTTGTACAGGGGAGAAGAGAGTTGAAGTTTAGAGCGTTGGTTGTCGTTTCGCTGGTTGTGCTTTGCGCCTGTAGCCAGCCCCTGGATTTTGTTGATACTGACGGCAACGGTTACCGATATTCGGATATACAGGGTAAGTGGCAGGTCATCAACTATTGGGCTACCTGGTGTGCTCCCTGCATTAGGGAAATCCCGGAACTGATCAGGCTGAATGAAAATAACGACAACGTCGTCGTGTTTGGTGTCAACTTTGATGCCCCGGAAGGCGAGGAGATAACAAGGCAGATCGAGAAGATGGGAATAACGTTCCCTGTTTACCAGGAAGATCCGGGTGTTCGCCTGGGCATCGAGATGCCCGAGGTATTACCAACCACAGTTCTTATTGATCCTGAGGGCAAGATTGCAGGCGTCCTGGTTGGTCCCCAGACAGAGGCGTCGCTGTTGTCCGCAATGGGTATTAAGGAAGCCATGGATGTTAGAGGAACAGAGCTCGGACCTGATCCAGGGTAAGGTCCTTATTGTTACCCTCGCGGCGGTTAACATACTCCACGATGCCTTTATCAAGCCCGCGATCGCCTATCACCACTCGATGAGGAATGCCCATCAGTTCAGCATCGGCAAACTTTGCGCCGGGTCTTACGTCTTCACGATCATCCAGCAACACCTCCACTCCCTTAGCCGTTAATTCCGCATATAGGGATTCGGCAGTGGCTCGAACCTGCTCGGACTTGTGAGCGTTAATCGGAATAACGATCACGCTGAACGGAGCAATACTTTCCGGCCAGATGATGCCGTTTTCATCATGGTTCTGCTCGATGATGGCGCCGACCAGTCGGGTCACACCCATGCCGTAGCAACCCATTTGCATCACAACGGCCTTGCCGGATGCGTCCAGAACGGTTGCGTTCATCGATTTGGAGTATTTATCGCCGAGCTGGAAGATATGGCCTACTTCGATGCCGCGCTTGAACATGATCTCACCCTTGCCGTCAGGGCTTGGGTCCCCTTCTACGACGTCGCGAATGTCTTCAATGGCGGTTGCCCTGGCATCTCGCTCCCAGTTGAGGTTGCGTGTGTGGAAGTCATTCTTGTTGGCGCCGGCAATGAAGTTGCGCAGTGCTGCAGCGCTTCGATCTGCGATGATAGGCATCGATAGTCCCTGTGGGCCGATGGATCCCGTACCAGCGTCAATCTCTGCCTTTATTTCTGCATCATTTGCCATCGTCAGCGGTGAGGCAACA
>LWDU01031923.1_pt1 | contig 29419 bp, 24 predicted proteins | sample 727161 | NCBI WGS metagenome assembly LWDU01 (sample SAMN04566230, study PRJNA314399) | hydrothermal vent metagenome | isolation source: deep sea hydrothermal plume seawater | place: Mexico: Gulf of California, Guaymas Basin | collected 2004-07-11
GCCGAGTTTTTCTTCACTTACCTCCAACCTATGATGATGCTCAGGAAAAGAGGCGTCTCGAACGTGGCCGATGGAAGGGGCAACAATTCTCGGGTCGTGAAGACCATCAAGATAAGATTCGTGAGGAAAATATTCGCTCAAAGAAGATCTACCAGGGACATAGAGACTAATCTCTTCTTCAACGCGACCATGGCATCATGAATGACTTGGCGACATGCCAAGCAATGTCGGGGTTTTCACGTAATCTTCTAATGCTGTACTCATACCATTTTTCCCCAAATGGCACATACACTCTTACTTTGTGGCCTTGTTTCAGGAGTTTTCTTCGCATTTCCCCTCGGACACCCAAGAGCATTTGGAACTCGTAACCAGGTCCCTTGTCCGCTCCAGTTTGCCGAGCTTCTTCACGGGGGTCGGATTTTCCTGCCCCCATCTCATTTTCTTGAAGTTGCAAAAGCGAATCTGAAACCACTGGCTTATCATGGGTTGCAATAGCGCAGTAGGAATTATACTTCAGCATCATTGAGAGTGCTTCAGAGTATGCTCCATTGATGGCTCTGTATTCGGTGTAGGAGATATCTGCAGGTTCAAGATAGATTCCTTTACAGATTCGTATATCTGCATCTCCACCTAGGGATGAACAGATAGATTTGATATCGTCTAGTGTCCTAAACAGTCTTGCTTGTAACACAACTCCAACATTTTTCAAACCCATCTCATGCATTTTCAATACAATATCAATTGTTGGTTGAGTTACTCTGTGATCTTCCATATCAAGGCGCACAAACATATCATGGTCGGCGGCCTTTTCTAGTAATTGTTTGATGTTTGCAAGCGCTACATCTTCGTCAATTAATAGTCCAAAAGCAGTAGGTTTTATTGAAATATTTGCATCTATCCCTTGACTAACGATTTCATCAATAACTTGTTCATAGATAGTAAGAAAATATTTTGCTTCGCTTAATGATGAAATATCCTCACCCAACACGTCTATTGTAAAGCAACAACCTTCTTTGTCACCTAATTTTTTCATTGTTGATATTGCCGCTTCAAGGTTCTTCCCAGCAACATATCGTTTTGATACCCAGCCTACAATAAACTTGGGAGTGATGGGCAAAACTCCAACTATCAATCGTCCAAACAGACCCAACGCCTTCGCCCCGTATATCGGAAGTCCGCGCCCGCTCTTTGACAATTACCCATCTAATCTCATTCGAAATCCTTAGTCCTGCCAATTGGTAAATCCAGTTCTTCACAATATCTCTTCACTGCTTGGCGTTGCCATCCTTTGAACGATTTTCTATCTAGGTGAGCGATTACTTGTCCACCTGAAAAAGACTGTTTTGTACTTTCTAGAGCGACTTTAATCGAATGTTGCCATTGTCCTGTTGGTAAAACCCCAGTTATTGGGTCCCAATCTTCTGCTTCAGGTCTTATCATTTCTAAAGCATATGAAGCAAGTTGGTGGCCTGCCCAGCAATTAGTTTTACGAATGACATCGGTATGTCTTGGTGCATAGTGGCCACCACCAATCCCAAGCATTACTTTTTGATTGTATTTTTCGTCATCTGAAAGATTGCCCCAATCACCTAAGATGATATTTCCATCATCACAATCCAATCCAAAACCATCTGAGATGACATCTGCCCATGCCTCAGCAGCATCACGCCTATCCCAATGGGTTTCCGAAGATCCAATTTCAATAAACATGGTAGGAACTGATAGGCTAGGGCCGTGATGTGTTGTTTCAATGGTCATATCAAATTCTGGAATTAATCCATGTTCAATGCCTGCTTGATGCATGCGACGATACCACGCTGCAAACCGAGGGTTAGGTGGGACGACTTCACCCTTGATGCCACCAAATTCTGCGATATCTCCTACCGGTGATTCACCGGGTACACCTATCACATGAAGTGTCAAACTTGGAATTCCACTTGCTGCAAAATGTCGTGACAGAAAAATCACTTCCTTTACGCTAACACCTGACCCTTCAGAATATCTAATTTCTAGATTATCTTGCATTAGTACACGACCAGGGTACCACCAAAGGTGAACGGGCTTGCTCTCGTGAGCCCAACTCCTCCCCTCTTCAATAGTCGCTACTTCTGTCCACCCACCGCGTGCGAGCAGTGCATCACCTTGTATGGTTGAAGCAATGTCTGGCTCTGACACAATAAGAAGAGAAACATTCAGGTTTATTCCTCCTCAAAAACCTGATTTTCAAATACAGTGTAAAAGGTTAGTAGACCACAATTTAGAGATATGAACAGTAACCATTCAAATAAAGCTGAAACGGTAGGGGAAATAAGTACGAATGTGATACTTGAGAGTTGTATTGAGAAGAATGCGATACTCAAAAAGGTCCAACGTAAATGGGTGATTTTGTAACCCCTCCATTCCTTTTCAACATCAAGTATCGTTCTAGAAATGGTGACAAACATGGCCCATAATATCGAACTTGAAAATACTAATGTCGCCATAATGAGATGTTTTACTAAATTAGTATGCATAGGTGTCCATGCTAGAAAAATTAGAACCAAACCACCAATCATTCCAGCGATTAATCCGGCGTTATTGGTTCTGTTGTGAAGTGATGTGGTGTTTTCTCCTTGTAATTGTGTGCACGTTTCACTCCAAATTTGTTTGGATAACCACATCATTGATGCTCCAACAATTGATAATCCAATCCCAAACACAATGCTTTCAGGGGCAAATACTCCCGCTGAAGAGATGTATGGTGGTAGGCCATTTTCAAAAACTACTGCTTGACCAAAGAAAATTAATTGGTCAGATAAATTCATCATTTTATCTCTTGCTCCCCCGCCTAATTGCATCATTAATTGGGAAATAATCGCTGTGGCGAAAGTTAACTCAACCATTGCGAACAATATTTTTGTCCTGTGATCTCTAACTTCAGACATTTTTAGTCCTCCTCAAGAAGCATTCTAAATGCATCAATATCAAACATAGAGGCACCCATGGCCATTGCTTCTTCGACATCAAACCAGCGCGCCTCTTCTACTTCATCTGGTTTGCAAATAAATTCAATTCCATCAGGGACATCAACGAGATATGTGAATGAAACCCAATCAATTCCTTCGGCATTAAAAATTCGTTCTTGAACAATGCATCTATCAATGCCATCTTGGATAATGCCCGATTCACCTCTTGGGTCAGGGAGTTTTAGTTCAACTCCTAATTCTTCAAACAGTTCTCGCTCTGCCCCGCGCCTTGGGTGTTCAGCATAATCAAGGAAACCACCTGGTAAAGTCCAGTGTCCAGTGAAGAACCCACGCTTCACTTTTTGCAACAGAAGTTGGCCTTTTGGATTCCGAAGTACTACTTTTGCAACTAATCTATGCATCGTTCTATAGACGCTTTCTCTAGCAACAGGGTGTATTCCTGAATCGGAAATTAGGTTGTCCTTCCAAGCCCAATCTTTAGGCCATTCAATATCTGGTAGTGCATGAGTTACTTCGTGTGTACTATCTTCAAAATCAAACCGGTTAACTCTTTTCACACTCCAAGTAAGTCCTAACTTACTTGCTTCATCTTCAGTAGGTAGTCTATACATCCATCCCGAATTGGCATCACGCCCTCTAACGGGGATTTGTGGCCCATTTCCATTCTTATCAACAAGTAGCACTTTCCCATCGTGTTCTAGGTAAAGGTGCTGCTCTGCCATACTCTTGCCACAGGTGTCCCCATTCTAAATCCGCCGCTCATACAATGTTCCAATTGACGTGCGGTTATGGTTGCTCTAGTATCCAAGAAGTTCGACTAGTTGCTCTTTGTAGAAATTTGCAGATCCTTGTAGACTTTCAAGTTCAGAATTCTCTAACTCTAATTCAATTATTCCCTCAACACCATTTTTGCCAAGAGTAACCGGTACACCGATGTAAATGTCATCAAGTCCGTATTCGCCACTGAGATGGGCTGAGCATGGTAACAATCTTTTCCGGTCTTTTACAATGGCTTCAGCCATAATTGCAGCGGCTGAACCAGGTGCATAGAATGCACTACCTCGTTCTAGAAGTTTGACAATTTCACCGCCTCCACTAGCGGTTCTTGCAGATATAGCATCAATCGTATCCTTGTCTAAAAGTTGAGTGATGGATATTCCACCAACCGTTGTGTATCGAGGTAGAGGGACCATGGTATCTCCGTGACCACCTAGGACCATTGCTTGTACATCTTCATTCGAGCATCCAATTTCTTGAGCCACGAAATGTGTCATACGCGCAGAGTCAAGAATCCCAGCTTGCCCAACCACTCGGTGGTGTGGGAAACCTGTCACCTTTTGCATATGATAGGTCATCAAGTCTAGTGGGTTTGTGACCATGACAACTACTGAATCAGGTGCGTGTTCACGAATACCTGCCCCAACTTGTGATATAATATCTGCATTTTTCCCAATCAAATCCTCTCGACTCATACCTGGTTGTCTTGGGAACCCAGATGTTACAACGACAACATCTGCTCCTGCAATATCAGCGTAATCAGATGTTCCGGTAATACTACCATCGTAGTTGAGAATCTGACCGCCTTGACTCATGTCCAATGCTTTTCCTTTGGCAAATCCTTCAAAGATATCAAGCAATACGATATCTCCTAATTTTTTCTGGGCTAATACAAAAGCGCATGTAGCGCCAACGTTTCCAGCCCCGATTACTGCGATTTTCTTCTTACCATCACTCATCAGTCACACCTTGTGTGAACCGCAGCGGGGGGGTACTCCGTCCAAATACTAACCGCTTGTACAATTTCTCATCTCATGCTAGGCGGTGTAAAAAAAACACTAACTTTCACGGACTTGCTCTTTAGCGACATTCAAGAACCTCGTATAGGTCGCCCACCTTGCTGAAGAATTGCTGATGCCCTACGGGCAGGCCTTTCTAGCGGGTGTGTTTGAGCATGAAATTAGGGGTTGTGAAAGAAGCAGACGGGGAAACCAGAGTCGCGATAGTTCCAGGTTCGATGAAAAAGTTGAACAAAATGGGTTTTGAAGTATTAGTTGAATCTGGAGCAGGGCAGTTCTCTCATCATCACGATTCAGAATATACTGAATCTGGTGCTACTGTTACAGACAGGGCTACTGCACTGTCTGCTGATATCGTGATTTCTATTGGCATGCCAGAATTAGATGGAATGAAAGAAGGCCAAATGGTCGCTTGTGTTTCAGATCCATTCAGAAACCCCGAGAGGGTCAAAGCAGCGATGGACGCAAAGGTCACTCTATTCAGTATGGATATGATTCCTCGTAGAATTTCTAGAGCCCAAGCAATGGATGTCAATAGTAGTCAAGACAACCTTGCTGGCTACAAGGCAGTACTTACTGGTGCTTCACACGCACCTAAGGGAATTCCAATGATGACCACTAGTGCTGGAACAGTTAGGCCAGCCAAGTTTGTCATCATGGGTTCAGGGGTTGCTGGCTTACAGGCAATTGCAACTGCCAAGAGACTAGGTGCAATTGTCTATGCTTCTGATGTTAGAAAGTCAGCCGCCGAGCAAATAGAATCTGTTGGTGGGCGTTTCATTGAAGTAGATGGGATGGATGATTTTGAAGATGAATCCGGATATGCCAAACCACTTACTCCTGAGTTTATCCAAAAAGTCAATGATACTGTTTGTGAAGTTGCATCAGATGCTGATGTTATTGTTACAACTGCAAGAATCTTTGGCCGCCCAGCACCAATTACAGTACCAGCGAGTGCAGTTGATACTTTCAAGGCGGGGGCAGTCGTTGTTGACATGAATGCAGATGTTGGTGGTAATTGTGAACTCACCGAGGTTGGTAAAATTATCCACACAGACAATGGTGTAACTATAGTTGGAACTCCAAATCTTGCCGGCCAATTAGCATCAACTGCAAGTATGCTATACTCAAACAATCTCACAACATTTGTAGCATCTTTAGTTAAGGATGGCGAGTTAACACTAGACTTGGAAGATGATATTTTGGTCGGCTCTCCAGAGGGTAATGATTTCCATATCCCTGGTATGGGTGGGGTTCTGATTTGCGCCGGTGGGGCGATGCACGAAAAGCAAACTCGTCTTGAGGGGGTGATTCAATGAGTCTAACATTGGCGGCACTTATTGGCAGTATTACGGTTTTTGTATTGGCGATTTTCCTTGGATTTGAGTTAATCAGTAAGGTTCCTGCAACTTTGCACACACCGTTGATGTCAGGTGCAAATGCAATTTCTGGAATTACGATAGTTGGGGCCTTATTTTTGTCTAATTCCGCTTTCAATGATGGTAATCCCGGCACTGCTGCTTGGCTTGCTTTCGCGGCATTAATTCTCGCTACCATCAACTGCGTTGGAGGATTCATGGTGACCAATAAGATGTTGGAAATGATTGCTGGGAAGCGCAGAAAGAAGGGGGGTGCTTAGAATGGTTGACGCAGTAGTTTGGGATATAGGATATCTTGTATCAGCCGCCCTTTTCATTATGGGGATCAAGAAATTGTCGAGTCCTAGAACAGCACCTGATGGGAACCGCTTAGGTGCTTATGGGATGTTTTTGGCTGTTCTAGTGACATTAGCTAAGATGTACAGTGAAGGTTTCATTGGTATTGAATTGATAGTAGCTGGATTAGCAATCGGTACTGTTGTTGGAGTATGGATGGCAATTCGTGTAGAAATGACTGGGATGCCTGAACTTGTGGCTCTGTTCAATGGATTTGGCGGCGCGGCTTCTGCACTCGTCGGATTGTCAGAAGTGTTGGGCCGTTTACAGAGAGATGAAGTTCCTTCAGCAGGTGTTGAACTCTACGCAATATGGGTGGCAATTGGCCTCTCAGGATTAGTAGGATGGCTCACATTAACAGGAAGCATGATGGCAATGGGTAAACTGATGGGCGGTTTTTACATTCCATTCACAAAAAAGGATGACAGAGGTCGTAGGAAATGGGTTAGTTTCCCTACTTGGGGCCCACCTTGGTTGAATATTATTAAAGTAGGATTACTAATCGCTTCGGTCGTTCTAATCGTTCTAACAATCCAAGAACCGAACAATACTGATTACATCTATGGTTTAGTGGGTGTATCTTGCCTACTCGGAATTTTGTTTGTATTGCCAATTGGCGGTGCTGATATGCCGGTGGTTGTTAGTCTGCTTAATTCCCTTTCAGGGATTGCAGCCGCTTTCACAGGTTTCGTAATTGGAAACAATGTATTGATTATTGCTGGTTCAATGGTCGGTGCTGCTGGTTTGATTCTAACCTTCATCATGTGTAAAGCAATGAATCGTACTTTACCAGCAGTTCTATTCAAGTCGTTTGGCGGCGGTGGTCGTGAAACCGTAACTCGCACAAAAGTTGGTAGTGATCCAGAAGAGGTTGCTATGGTCTGTGATGGGATTGCAACTTGTATCATCATCCCTGGGTATGGGATGGCAGTTTCACAAGCTCAACATACCGTCAAAGAATTTGCTGATTTGTTAGAGGCACAAGGGGTTGATGTGAAGTACGGTATTCACCCAGTGGCTGGCAGAATGCCTGGTCACATGAATGTCCTACTTGCTGAAGCGAATGTGCCATACGAGCAGTTGATTGAGATGGATGACATTAATTCAGAATTGCCGGAATGTGATGTCGCTCTTGTTATTGGTGCTAATGACACGGTCAACCCTGTTGCACGCACCGGGGAAGGACCACTTGGTGGCATGCCAATCATTGATGCTGACAAGGCTAGAGTTGTTGTGGTAATCAAGCGTAGCCTCAATGTCGGATATGCAGGTGTGGACAATGACTTGTTCTTTGAGGACAAGACAATGATGTTATTTGGTGATGGAAAGAAGATGATGAATGAGTTGAATTCCGCTCTCAAAGATATTTGAAGAGTATTTCTTGGATAACGCAGTCAATGATAATACTGGGCTCCCCTAAGGGGGAGCCTGCAAGTAACCGTTATGAAGCGCCCACAGGTCGAGGTTAAACACAGGTGTGGCCATGCGTGCATATGCAACTCGTTCACTACTAGTGATTTCCCTTGTATTACTGCTTGCAGCACAAGTTTTGGCGTCATCTGGTGGCCCCCCCGAATCTAACATGGGTGGCGAATCAACTGTACTGTCTGGTTGTGACTGTCACGGCTCAGCAGCACCTTCTGCTGCGTCTGGCCCATCAACAGAAGTGGTTGTGTCTATTTCGGGTGTCCCCTCAGCATACCAAGTCGATGTGCTATACAATTTGACAATTAAAGTTGAACATTCATCAAACACAGCAGGTGGTTTCCTTCTGTCGTCGGGTGATGTAGGGATATTCTCTTGGGCTGACGGAGTTGATATCCGTCCTGCTGAAGGCAATGATGACCCTGAGTCCTCATCTTCAACCAGTGGAAATATTTCTCATTCAAAAACATCTGATCCTGCGGAATGGATGATTACTTGGACTGCTCCTTCTAGCGATATCGGCGATGTCACATTCTATCTTGCAGGTAATTCAGTAGATGGGCATGGAGCAAATGATGATTCGGATGCATGGAATCTACTATCATTCACGATTAATACCCCATCTAGTACTTCTGCTCAGGCAGATTTGACTACTAGAGTAATTAGTGTAGGTGACTATCAGAGTCTGTTCGTAAGTGAACCTGACCCTGCGGCGATAGAGAATGAAAGGCAATTGCAACTGGCAGAGAGTGTGTTTACAACTGGTAACACCCTTTTCTTTTCCTCATTGTGTATCCTCATAGTTGCAGCAGTATTCCAACGTGAAATCCTTGAGCGTAAGGATGGGGAAGGTCCAACACATTTGGCAAAAGAACTCGCTTACCCAGAAGGTTTGAAGAGGGGCTTAATTTCAGTTGTAATGTTCCTAATTGGCTTGAATTGGCTAGCAAGCGATGCCCCATCTTATCTTTACGCACCAGCAATTTTCTGTGGTTTTTGGGCCGCATATGGGGTCTACCGAACAGTGCTTTCAGCGAAAGCAGAACCGGTAGTGAAGGATATCCTCTGAGGTGTTAAATTTGGAAGGGGCAGTCCCCACCGATTCATCTCAACACGTTATGGTTCACCTAACTGAAGCGAGCAAAAGGATTCAGCGCCTCGTATTCGCTTTTTTACTAGTTGCAATTATCTGGGCATTTGTTATTGACGATATGTTTGCTTGGTGGCTAGCAAGAATCCCACTAGCAGAAGGTGCTGGCTCTCTAACAATATACAGTCCCTACGCGTGGCTTGACACCAAGTGGACTGCAGTTGGGTTGTTGGCTATTTGGACAACCTTGCCTTGGGCTGCTTTGGAGTTGTGGAAGTTTGCGGAACCAGGCTTGTTACAGCGTGAAAAAACGTGGCTTAGTACAATGGTTTCAACCGGAATATTAGGCGGTTCTATTTTAGTTATCTGGGGTTGGGCTTGGGGATTCCCTAGACTTGTTGAGATGGCTAATAATGCCGGGATGATTGATGGCGTAGGGGCGCATTATGATGTCGTTTCACTTTTTGCAATGGCACTCGCTCTCACATGGTTTGTATTGCTGTTATTCCTTCAGTCACTCGGTCTAACAGTAGGTAAAGGACTTGATTTAATTGGTGATGACCCACTTGACTCATTACGATTGCGCTTACATTTTGTTGCTGTTACAATTTTGTATATTGTGACACCAGCTGCATTCCAAGGATTGTTTTTGGCTGCAGCATTGACACTAATTTTTGGCAGTGAGTTCATCGCAAACCTTTCACCATTGTCAAGCCATACACGAGGAAGAAGCGCTCAAACGATTTTAGATTCAGAGGGTGGTGAAAGAAGAGTATTGATGGTTGATTGTACTTGTGTGGATGTCTGCCCACGATTGAATCAAGGACATTTAGGGACTAATATCGGTGTGATGTTAGCAGACGCCATTTGTCTTAATCCAGATGAAGTAGGGACTCTTTGTGAAAGAGTATCTCGAGAGCAAATTACTGATGTTGTAATCAGTGGATGTGATGGTTCTCCAACACCTGGTAACATGAAGCGCTCATTAGAATCAATGAATTGTTCAATTTCTGGGTTGAATCGGTTATCAACCACTATTCATGGGGAAATGGCTACATCAGAATATGTTGATTTAGCCAATCTTATTGATCTTGCTAGAGCGTCTCGTCCTTGGTCAGAATCAGCACAATCTCGTGCCCAATTGAAGGCCATAAAAGAACAAGATTTACCAGTTCATCTTATTTCTTCATCAGCAACAATTCAACCTTGGGGTCTGAGGTTACAAGCCAACGAAATTTGGGTACATAATGGGATTCAACTTTCAGAATACATTGATGTTCAAATGATTGATTAGATGAATATAACTTGAATACATGGTAGCGTATCATTCAATACACACGCGGTGGAGCGGTTAACTATGAGGCCAATAATTGCCATCCCTCTTGCGGCAATGATTCTGGTTGCTGGGTGGTATGTTAGTGAAGATCCGACAAGGATAGGTCCATTCTTTGATTACCTTGATGATTTCACCCAAGAAATAGAAAATACTGCACCCAGCGTTCAAATTCAATCTGAAGAGCGTTGGTTGGTTGTAGTAGTTGATTTCCCCAACGCTCCTGAAACAGGATTTAGAAATGTTGGGAAGGCACAGACTTTACTGACTGGGACAAACGGTGCCGATGATTACATTTCTGATGCTACTGGAGGCGCCACAACCTTGTCTGTCACAATAGTTCCTACTGTGTATCATGCCCAAAATTCTGATTCCTACTGGGGCCAAGATGAGGGGGATGTTAGGGATGTGGGGCAGGATGACTCGGACGGCCCTGGGGGTTTAGCCACTTCAGTCATCAAAAACTCACTGTCAGGGATAGACCTCTCCCAATTTGACTTAGATTCCGACGGTTGGATTGACCGCTTCCTAATTATTCACACAGCCGAGGTTCAGGAAGATAGTGGTGGAAGTGGAAGTATTTGGAGTCATTACGGCCCACTCACTACAATGGTTGAAGTTGATGGTTACAAATTTGACCACTACACAATAGCTGGATTTGATTCTGGTTTTGGCACTATCATTCATGAAATGCTTCACCAAATGGGTGCACTTGACTTGTATGATGTCCATGGGCAAGGAACCGGTGAAGATTGGAATGGGGTAGGTGATTGGGATGTTATGGCAAGCGGGAATTGGAATGGAGTAAATGGGCGTACTCCTGCTTTACCATCCCTAGCCACTCTTGATTTAATTGGTGTTGATAGAGCAACTGAGATATCTCTCAATAACCCTGGTGAGACGCAAAATTACGTACTAAGTCCAATTTCTTCAGCGGGCTCTGGTTTGTTCATACAAATTTCTCCAAGTGAACGTGTGTGGATGGCTTACAGGGGCTCGAATGGCTTTGATAGTGATCTCCCTGGCCATGGTTTATTGGTCACTGTTCAAGATACTTCAGTGGGTGATAAGGAGCAGAATTTAATCAACACCAATCCAGATATTCCGTGGTTGTATGTGTTAGAAGCAGATGGTGATAGTGGCCTTCTTGCTGGTAACGATCAAGGTAGTTCAGGTGATACTTTCACCACTGGTGGTAAGTTTGGTGCAGAGGGTCGTATTTTGGTGGACCACCATGGTCGCCAAGTCAATTGGATTGTCGAGGTCACTGCACTCGATGCTAGTTCACTGTCTCTCACTATATCTACTTCCGGTGCACCTAGTTTTGAGGTACTCCCACCTCATCATCCAATTCAATTATTAAAAAATGAAGATTTATTGGTTTCAGTAAACGCTTCAACTGCTTGCACACTAGGTTCGAATTTGAGTTCAAGTGATGGCAGAATTGTGTCTATTGTTGAGAATACACCATTATCTATTGGAGAATCAGTGTTTCGAACCCTACGTTGGGATACCCCTGGTATAGTTGGGGGTGAGGGCCGTTTGACAGGCCAATTTACTTGTGGTTCATCCATTGCTCAACAAGTAAGTATTGATTTCCATACGATTGGATTACGTCTTGTAAACACAGAATACATGAATGATATTTCTTCGGACGATGATGGTTTTGTAAATGTACCATTGGAGTTTACTGGGTTAGGTCAACAAGTTTGGGAGGTTAGGTTGGAGGGACCGATTGATAGGATTGCGACAACCGCTCCAACTCAAAACTTGGGAGATGGTTCAAAGATAAATCTGACAATATCTCCAAATGGACTATTAGAGCCAGGGATGGTGGCTCGGGGTGAAATTGTTTTACGGGATTCTCAAGGATTAGAGCAAAGCATTGAGGTTATACTTACGGCTGAACAGTTTGAACAGGGTGGAGAGTTAGTTAGATTTTTCTCTGATCCTGGGAATTTGATTATTACTATGGCTGGGTTAATTGCATTGTCAGTATTACTGGGGATGAGGACGAGAAAATCGCCACAATCAAAGATTCGAGAAGCAGGAAGGCAACAGGCGATTGATCACTTGAATACTGGCGGCCCTCCAAATCCATCTCCTATGCCACAGTCACAATTTTCAGCACAGCCTCCTGTAGGTACTAATGTGGGTATTGCTACTGATCCTAATGCTATTCCAGATTTGGATGATTTGCTATAATTTCGCGGAATTGAATTATGTTTCAATGAGGTTTATCATATTCAATTCAAGCCGACAACATCAGAATATATCCCGTCCTCCGGGAAACAATGCGGAAGGTTGCTAGCCTCTTACTGGTTCTACTTGTGTTTGCCTCTGGGGTCGCTGGATGTTTGCAATCTTCTGAAATAGCAACATCAGACCCTATTCCGGAACCACTACCTGAAATTGTGCCTGGACCAGAGCCTGAACCAGAGCCATTAGACAGAAATTTTGACCACGATGGAGATGGTTTCACTACAGGTTGGGAATTAGATAATGGCTGGGACCCTGAGGACATAGTTTCATCACCAGCCTGCAACTCATTCCGCGAACTTTGCCGGCGAAGTGTGAACGAAACAGTCTGGGCGACAACTCATAATTCTCATGCATCGTATGATCGTAATCACAACATTCTGAGTGGTAGCCAGCGAACCAATATCACTGCACAAATGCAAGGTGGCGTGCGCGTCATCAATCTTGATGTACACGAATACAATAACCAATCAATGCTATGCCATGGCGGCTATGATTATCCACTTCATCCTTGTTTAATCAGTGGGAATTGGCCTCTGGAGGATGCGTTTTTGGAAGTGGTATCATTTCTTGAGAACAATTCGTTTGCGGTTTTAATCATCACTCTTGAGAGTTATGTTACGGCTCAGGATATAGCAAATGTATCTGACTCCACACAACTTACACCCTATTTCCACTCTCAGGAATTAGGGGCCCCCTGGCCATCTTTGGCGTCACTCATTGAATCTGGTAAACGAGTTATTTTGTTCAGTCAAGACCGTCCAGAGGTTGACATTTCGTGGCACCACTATGATGGGGACTACATGGCAAAAACACACTGGGCATACAACGACTCGGCTTATTTCACCTGTGAACTAACTCGCGGCAACTTTTCGAGTCCTTTACGTTGGCTTGACCATTTTGTGACTGACCCATTATCATCTGAGTCTGCATCAAATGCTACCAATCAGGTTTCGGTTGTAGTTGAACGAGCAAACAATTGCACACAGGAATGGGGCCAAATTCCTAACTTCATTGCAGTAGATTTCTGGGGTCAAGGTGACATCGTAACAGCCGTTGAAATCCTAAACGGTTTCTAACGATAAAATTGCAAACACATCAGTGGCGGAATCCAGACCATCTTCCTTCAGAAGGCGGTCTTTGAAGAGCAAGATAGCACCACTTGTCGTCAATTTGGAATCCACATAACCAAGTTTTGTGTACCCCATTAGCGAGTCGTGCTGCTAAGCAAGCTTGGGCCCAATCATGGGGTGCTAACCATTCGGGTTGTAGTAACCAAGGCGCATGTTCTTCTCCTATTGAGAGTTCATACAGCCTCCAGCGTGTCCCGTATTTGAATCCAGAACGAGGGAGAAGTTTTCTCGATAGAATGTCTCTTAGTAATGAGATACTTCCATTTTCATCTGCAGCATCTTCTAAGATTCTTACTTCATCTTCGTCTAGCCACTTACCTTCAGGAAGAGGTGTGCCAATTTGTTCAGGGAGTTCAATATCCTTCGGCATAAAGGCACCATCCCATCGTCCACCAACCAAACTAGTTTCAGATTCAAGAAGGCCATCCAATTCAATTTCATTCAATGCGCCAGCCGGTTCTGCTGGATTTACTCTGTATGTGGTTACTCCCATCTCTTCGTCAACAATCAGTACTTCCGCTATTCGGCCAAGTGCTGTTACTTCAGCCGCCCAACCGTACAGGCTATTCCACTGAATTGGTTCAAAATCTCTTACCCAAATAACTTCAGCAGCCGCTAAACCAGTTTTGAGATTTGATGAACGTGACCATCGCAATGCCCAACTCCCATCTGAAACAATTGTTTTTGGAGATATTTTAACCACATTATTTGCCAAAACAACCTGTTCACCAGGTACCCTCATTGCTTCCAGTGCAGCAGTTTCATGCAATAATTCAGCGGATTCAACTATTTGTTCTGCTAACCAATTTTCAGCCATCTCAAGATGTCTGTGTCGGTTACAAAAAAGGACTTCACACGGTTGTAATAATAATTCATTTTTTGGTAGTGGGATCCCAATTCCTGACTTGTCAAAAAGTCTCTGTGCAGCAGGTCCTGAAAGCACCCAACCATCAGAATTTTGCACGCAAGGGCCGATGGTCCTCCCCTTCGCCGGCCCACTATCCATATCCCTCCCTCACACCGTTCAGACTTGAGTTCATCGCCCTTGACCTTCCGTCACATTTGATAGGATAGGCCTATTCACAGGATTTGAGTGACATGAGTGGCATAGGTAAACTCGGTGATTTCACCGTTGAGCAAAGAGTGCTAATCCATCTGTTTGAGCACCCAAAGAAACGCTCACAATGGGAGGGTAAACATGAACAAACCCAAGCCGGTGTTAGTAATGCTGTAGGAATTGCGAGGAAACATCTTCCTCGCACATTAAAATCTTTGATGGCACAGGATTTGGTTGAAGTTGAAACACGTCACGTTGAAGGGTCAAAACAACGTTGCAGGGTCTATTTCCTGACTCCCATTGGTATTTCTGCGGCTGAGTCAATGCGGCAAGGTTTGGCATCACGTGAGATTTCAACTGATGAAGGTGAGACTACGTTGGGTCAATTTGCAGGTCATGATATTTCATTTCTTCATGTGTTAAGTCACCTGACTTCTGAAAATCATTACGACCCATCAATGCATGATATCAAATTTGATGAGGACACACCTTCAGTTGACCTATATCGCAAGGTGTTACATCGTGCTTGGAACGATGGGCAGATCACGGCTGATGAAAGAGGGATGTTAGATGATATTTCGTTGCATCTTGGTATTGAGCCAGATAATGTTGAAAAGATAGAATCTGAAGTTTCATCAGAGCGTGTTGAATCTCCCGAACAACAAACAGCAACCTACCTAGAAGTGTTGGAAGTTGCTTGGCAAGATGATTTCATTTCTGATGATGAACAAGCAATGTTAGATTCATTAGCCCGCTCTCTCGGACTGGATTCTGAGTATATCGCAAAAGTGCAATTAGAGTGGATTATTCTTCATTCGTAAATAGGTGGGTTGATTTGGCGTCGGCCTTTCGCGTAGTTTGAAAGGGGTTGGCGCGGTGCTAGATGAAGTAGTGCAAAACGAGATTGACTTGCTACGCTCACTTCACGAAATGGTCGTAAATCCTGAAGAAAAACCGGTTCTTTTGATGGGTGACGTAATTCTTGACCGCTATTTTCACGGTTGGGCAAATCACCTCAATTCTTTCGCACCAGTTCCTGTTGTTAAAGTGATTAACAAATCGGAGAGTGCGGGGGCTGCTGCCCATATTGCTAGGGGTTTGGTGAACCTAGGAATGAATGTCAGATTTTTCTGTATTCTTGGTGGTGACGAAAACGGTCAAATCATCGCTCAACAATTACATGAAGAAAAGGTGGATACTTCTGATATTAGAATCGCCGCTCATCTTCAGACGGTTGCAAAAACTCGGATTTATGGTTCGCGTGAAAGTTTGATTGACCGTAATCAATTAATCCTACAGTTTGACGAAGAATCCAACGAAGAATATCCTGAAGGAGTTATTGACAAATTGACAAAGGCTGCTTGTACCGCTCTGCCAGGTTCTTGTGCAGTAGTTCTCAGTGATTATGGGAAAGGAGTAGTCAGTGATGCTGGGGCTGCTGAAGTCATCGCTGCAGCTAAGGCGGCCGAAGTACCCGTGATATGTGACCCGAAACTGACAGGACTACACAGGACAGTAGGTGCTACTGTGGCCTTGTTCGAGATACGCGGATTAGAATTGCTACGAAGGCGTAGTAATCTTCCTGATGCTGAATCAACAGCGGCACACTTCATTGAAGAGCATGATTGGCAAGGAATGTTAGTCTTGGGTGGTGAAGATGGCACCACCCTATATCAGAAAGATGAGGACCCACTATTTTTGCCATGTTTAATTGAAGTTCCACAACAACTCATTGGATTGCATGATGCTGCTGCAACCGCACTTGCTTGTGCATTAGGCGCAGGCAGAACACTTGCAGAAGGTGCAAGATTAGCAAATGCCGCTTGTGAGTGTGTGCTTGCTGCTGAAACTAGCCGAGTAGTTCTCAACCGCAAGAAATTGATGACTAGGCTAGATGAATTATCATGGCACTTCCAGATTTCAGATCGATGAGGTGGATTATATGATTCCCTCAACGTTGAGGCCCATTCTAAAACAAAGAACCAACATCAGGAGGGTCTGAGATGAGTTGGTGGATAATGCCAACGACTGCTGACGTAGGCATCCGCGCATTTGCTGCAACAAAAGAATCAGCTATGCAAGAAGTTACGTTGGGTATGCAGTCAATTTTGCTGTCTGACAAAGGAGAACAGGAATTGGCAGGGCAAACAAGACACACAGGGGAATGGTCTGTTGACATAGCCAATAGTTTGGATAATACCATGGTGGCATGGCTTGAAGAAGTGCTCTACCAAGGCGAAGTTGAAGGACGATGGTTAGTTGATTTACAGATACAATTAACAGAAGAGTCGCTCAATTCTCAAGTTTCATTTGTTAATGCCGATGAGGTCGAAAGAGAGGTTGAAATCAAAGCAGTAACTCGCCATGAACTTATTCTTTTTGAAGTTCCAGCAGGAATTGAATTCCCAGGTGTCGCACCAGATATCCCTACCTTCGAAGGCCCCGGATGGGTTGCCCAAGTTATCTTTGACATCTGAAAAATGAAAAGTGGGCGCGCCCGAGGTGGGCGCTCGTTGCCGCTTCCGAAAATGCTTCCGTCTTCTCAACCCCGGTACCCCAAGGCACCCAAGGTTCCGGGTTGGGCTGCTCCATTCCTGGCCTCACCTGATTCCCCGGCTAGCGGTGTTAGCAGATTCCCTCCGGAATCCGTTCTTCCAACCTGAGTCACTTGGGGGCGAGGTATCATCGTCCACGGTTGCTACGTCCACGGCTCGTCTGCGCCGCCCCCGGGCTTCGGATCACCAGTTGCGATTTGTGAAAGAGGGAACGCCAACTCCCCTCCTAGCCCAGTCATCCGGCGTTGGTTAGCCCATTTGAACCTCACGCTAAGTGGTTGAGGTTCGTGACACTGTGTTCATTCGGCTTCGTATTTGGATGGGCAACCAGTGATTATCTCATCTGCACTTAGAGTCCACTCCCCACCGTGATTACTAAGAATACCTTTGATTGCTACAACTCTACCTTCCTCAAATGCAGGAGGGATTGCTACTCCTGCTGCATCAATCGTTAGATTATGGGCATTTCCAGTGATTAGGAAAGTCCGATTTACTGAATCAAAAGAACCGATTGCGACCGTACCTCGCAAGTGTAAATCGCCATCATCAAATTGAGAAGGGGCATCCATAACTTCGTCGACACTGTACTGAATTGCTGGTTCATTTCCGACCATAACTAGGGCCAATGAAACTACAACGAAAATCCCGATAATCCCCAAGCGGGCGCGTCGACTTAGGGCCATAATTCACCCCGCGAGCGCATACTCAATAAATCTGACCACTAACCATGGTGTTGACCAAAGTCGCTTTGCTGTAGCAACCAATCACCTTCCATCACTGGTCCTTGACGGCAAGTCAAACGGTTACCAACCATACACAAGCCACAAACTGCAATCGCGCAAGGAAGATATCTCTCCATAGCAGCATAACAATCAATACCTGCTGTAACAGCCATTTCAAGAACCGGTTTCATCATTGGTTCAGGGCCACAGGTTAGTAGTGTGCAATTGTCAGAGTCAAGCCCTTGGAGTAGTTCTTCAAGAGGTTGCGTTGGATAACCATGAATTCCTTGTGTCCCATCGTCAGTGGTAATTGTAAGTGAGTCACAAAGTCCCTCCATTCGTGGCACATAGTGGGCTTCGCTAGAATTTCTAAAACCCATGATTGCGTGTATTTTCACACGGTTCCCGAGTTTATTTCTCGCCTCCCTAGCCATCATGTGCATTGGGGTTGAGCCAATACCTCCTGAAACAAGAACTAGGGTACTTCCGGATGTTGGTGTTGGGAAAGTTGTGCCAAATGGTCCTCTTAGTGCTAACCAATCACCCTTAGACATACGAGTTAGTTCGCCACTTTGGCGTCCCAAGTCTTTGATTGTAAACCCCATGAGTGTGTTGCCGACATTTCCTTCATCAGCAGCAGTTGTTTCATCAATTCCAGTCCGATCAATTTTGATATCACCTACACTGTATGGTTTTTCGGAGTTGAAATTAGTTCTGCCCATCCCTCCTTCTGCATCGTAAGGATTCCAGCACATGAAGAATTGTCCCGGTTTGTATGCGGCTGCCAATTCTGCTGGTACTTGTAGCCAAATTGTCACAACACTTTCAGCTTCATGGATGATTTCCATTATAGGCAAAGGAATTGGTGCTAAGATTTTCCCTGATTTAGTGAACTCTGTTGCCATCCGTTCACAACAGATGTTTGCCAATTTTTGTAGGTCAAAGTCTCCCTTTCGAGTTTGTGGTGAGGTTGCGAGGGTCAATTCAAACCCTCCATTGAGTCAAGTGCAATTCCTCTCATACTCTCAAGATTAGGATATCCTTGCACATCCATGAATTCGGTCAATTCATTTTCTATCTCTTCAAAAATATCTACATCACCATAAATGAGAGCACTGCCGATTTGCACTGCTGAAGCGCCAAGCATGATGAAGCGAGCGACGTCCAGTCCCGTTGTGATTCCACCCATTGCGAGAATCGGTGCTGTGGGGATTTCACCTCTTCTCATTGCTAAGGCGACCTCTGCAACCTTTCGTTGGGCGATAGGGCGAATCGCAGGTCCTGACATCCCGCATAGGAGGTTACCGATGATTGGGCGACCTGCATATGGGTCAACTTCCAACGCTGACACGGTGTTGATGAGAGAAACACCGTCTGCACCCGCTTCTAAGGCCGCTCCTGCCTCTAAAGAGACTTGAGCGGTGTTCGGGGTCAGTTTAGCATAAACAGGGATTCCTACAGCCTGTTTTACGGCTGAAATATATTCTTTGATTAGTTCAGGCTGTTGGCCAATAATCAATGCACGACTTCCAGGTTTGGAGTGAGGGCAGGACAAATTTAATTCCAAAGCGGTTGCTCCAGCAGCCTCCATTTTCTTTGCGATATCGGCAACAGATTGCGAATCAGGACCAAAAATAGAAACCAACATTGGTTTGGAAAAATTATTTTCATTCATCATTTCAGTAAATGATTCCACACCGGGATTAGGAAGCCCCATTGCGTTTAGAACAACTGAGTCAGTTGCTTCTACACAAACCGGCCCCGGATATATTTCTCTTGCCACTGGACCAATGCTCTTTGAGACTAATCCGCCACACCTACTAGCTGCTACTCGGTGTAAGGCTGCGGCGGTGCCACCTTGGACTCCACTTGCCAACAACAGCGGGTTTGCTAAAGCCAATCCGGGCACTTCAACGCCGAGTTCCGCCATCCTGCTCAATAGGGCGGCTTAGCCGGCACTCTTCAAGCGTTGCGACTCATCGGCGCGTTTATGGCGGCTAGGACGGGCTCACTTGGAGAAGCGGCGCGCCGGCTCTTAAAGTGCGAAAACGCACGTCTTGTAGTGCCGATTGAGATTATCTCAGAGGCACAGAGAATGGCACTGAAAATTAGTGATGAGTTACCAAGTATCGTTCACGAACCAAAAGTGGAGTTAGGGGCAGAAGAAAACACCATTCGAGTGTGGTCACCAAATGGCCCACTTGTTGCTTTGGGGGGGGTTGAGCAAAACCTTGACATTGTTTGGGTGCCAATCGGACGTGATGAATTAGAGAATGTGTGGCATAGTTTTGAGCAAATTGTTTCAGATCTTTTGTCTGCTGGTTATCCTGGTTGTATTGATTGTGCAGGGCCAGCTGCAACTGAACCGTGGGATGAGGCTCAAAGCAGGTTAGGATTTTGAAGTCGGCTCAGAAAAAATGAAAATTTAAGGTTTGGCTCGGGGAACTACGTTCCCCTGAAGCAGTTATTCTCTTCCATCCTTCAACATTGTTTATCTAGGGTCGATAGGGCGGCAAGAACTCGGATGCGGACTGAGTCGTTGGCGAACACAATTAGCCACTGGCGATTTCCTCGCTCGCGAGCGCACGTACGCGAAGCGACTTCAATAAGACACATTGTTGAAGGCATAAAATGTGCCTGGAGGAGTATCCATGAAAATGTTAATAGTTGAATCAAAAGCCAAAGCCAAAACCATACAGAAATATCTTGGTAAGACCTACTTAGTAAGGGCCTGTATGGGGCACGTTCAAGATTTACCAACAGGTAAACACAAGGACGCCCGCAAAGCCATGTGGGCATCAAAGGAGGATAGCCTCCCAGAGCCCCCTTGGGATTTTACACCACGGGCGAAAAAAACCGTTGACATGCTTCAAAATGATGCTAGCAAAGGAAATGTTGATGAAATTCTACTCGCAACTGACCCTGACCGTGAGGGGGAATTCATCGCTTGGCGTCTTAGTGAACTACTCAGCGATATTGCACCATGTCGAAGAATCATTTTTCATGAAATCACAAAGCCTGCAATAGAAGAAGCAATGGGTGCAGTATCTGAGATTGACAGCAATTTAGTAGATGCAGCAAAAGTACGAAGATTCATGGATAGATTAGTTGGGTATCGGACTTCAAAATTTGCTCGCTCATGGCGCTTAAAATCAATGGGTCGCGTACAAACACCGACTCTTGGATTTGTAGTTGATAAAGAGTTGGAAAGGGAAGCATTCGTCCCAACTCCCTACTTCGCAGTTAAAGCAGATGTTCAAGGTATACTTTTCAATGCTAGATTTCATGAAACAGATGAAGAAGATGCTTGGCGTGATCAAGAAGGGAAATTTGATTCTAGCCGAACAAATGATGAGACTCTTGCGAAATCAGCCTATGATTCTCTTGTATCCGAGGATAATTTGAAAATCACCAATAATAAATCTTCAACATACACTAGGAGAGCCCAGCCTCCTTTCACCACCGATGCACTTCTACAGTCCGCAGGTAGTAGATGGGGAAGTTGGACACCTAAGAGGACAATGAGAGTAGCCAGTGAGTTGTATAACGCAGGTCATATCACATACATCCGAACAGATTCAACACGTACTAGTGGAGCTGCACGAACAATAATCAAAGAACTGATTGAGAAAAGATGGGGCAGTAGTCACATAGGTTCAGGAGTATTAGGTAAACAAGATGACAGTGCTCAAGACGCCCACGAAGCCATTCGCCCTACAAGGCCTGACATACTTGCACCTGAAGGAATTGGTGATGATGAGTTACAAATCTATCAACTGATTTGGGCTCGTTTTACTGCTAGTCAGATGAATAATTCTGAGTATCAGCGTCGTTCATTGATTGCTGAAGTTAAAGGATTTCCAAAGACATTGACAGGTACATATTCATGGCGTACTCATCCCGGTTGGGAAGCCGCATTTGAAAATATTGCAACATCTCATCCAAAAACATCTGAACCAGATTTTAGTATTGAAGGGGGAGCGTCTTTGAAGATAGATAAGAGCGAAGATAGCCCATCCTATATTGAGGACGAAACCAAGCCACCTCGACGATACCGCCAACATAGTTTAGTTGCAGTTATGAAAAATCAGGGGATAGGCCGCCCCTCAACTTATGCGACAACAATTACTAAATTATTAGATCGAAAGTATGTCACTGACGAAAGTGGTTCACTCATCCCAACCGACGAAGGTCGTCTGTGCTGGTTAGAAGTTGCTCCAATGTATACCAGTCAAGATGACAAAACTCAACTTTCATTCTTATTTTCTGCAGAATTTACAGCAGATATGGAGGAGAGACTTGATGCGATTGAAGTTGGGAAGAGAGGCGCCCCATCAATTTGGAACGGATTCACACTACATTTCAGAGAACTCCACACTGCTGCACAAGAAATTCGTAGATCAAAACCAACACCTAATCAGATGAGGAAATTCCAACAGTTAACTAGCAAAATGGCACTATCAGAAATCGCAGAACATCTCGATAACAGAGATCCTGAAAGCCTTACAGGTTCTGAAATGAGTGATGTTATCAAAGCACTTCTTGAGTTAGGGTCGCCCCCTGCTACTGAAAAGCAAGCTAAGTTCGTAATATCACTTGTTGATGATATTGAAGGTCTTGAACTTGATGAGGCTTTGGCAACAGTAAAGTTAGAAGATATTGACGAAATGACAATGGAACAAGCGAGTATACTGATTACTACTCTTATTGAGAAGAGGGAAGAAATCCCACGTCCAGCGAGTGATAAACAAATCAATCTGATTAAGAAGAAAATAGAACAGTTGGAAACTACTGAAGAAGATGTTTGTAAATTAGTGGGAGCAAAATTGTTATCAGAATTAACGGGTGGACGTAAAGGTACTGCGAGCACCCTCATCACTGAACTCATCAATAAAACAGGTGGCCCCCGTCGAGGCAGAGGGAAAAAACGAGGCGGGAAGGGAAAAAAGAAGTGAATCTCTGGAAATAAATGAATTACTTAGTGGCAAACTACGATAGAGGTCACCACCACGCGTAAGACAATGTCAGGGCATAGAGTCGATGTTCTAATCATCGGGGCTGGGCCAGTTGGCGGTTATTTAGCCGATAAATTAGCAACTTCAGGACTTTCAGTACTTCTTATTGAGGAGCATAAGGAAGTTGGAAGGCCCTTCCAATGTGCTGGGTTAGTAAATCCAGATGCGATGGCGAAAGTTGGCCTTGAGTCAACAATTCTTACTTCTGTATGGGGTGCGAGAATTCACAGTCCCAAAGGAATCTGCGTTGAAGTAGGAGATGAAGGCGAAATAAAAACTCATGTGGTATGCCGAAAATTATTTGATGAGGGTGTTGTTTCAAAAGCTCTTGAAAAAGGGTCTGATTTGTGGTTAGATTCACGCCCCATATCTGCTGAGGTTTGTGAAAATAATATTGTTGTAATGGTTGACAGGGCAGGACAAGATGTTGAGGTTGAAGCAACACTTCTGTGTGGTGCTGATGGCGCCCATTCATGGGTTCGCCGTCACTTCAAAATGGGTAGGCCAACTGAATTGATGATTGGTTTTCAAGCTGAGTTAGTTGGTTATTCTGGGGCTGAAGGGCGACTTGACATGTTCACTGGAGAAGAGGTGGCTCCAGGTTTTTTTGCATGGGCAATTCCGAGTGGTAAGAGTTGGAGAATTGGGGTTTGGTCTCGAGCAAAAGACCTGAAAGGAAGAAGTTGTGAGCAACTTTACGATGCCCTTCTGAACCATCCAATCTGGAAAGAGCGATTCTCAGGAGCTAAAGAAGTAGCAAGGTATTGTGGCCCACTTCCTTGTGGTATTGTTCGTCATCCTGTTAAAGAGCGAGTTGCACTTTTTGGTGATGCCGTAGGTTTGTGTAAGCCAACAACTGGAGGGGGGATTGGAAAAGGATTCCAGCAAATTGACGAGATGGCTGATGGACTTATCAAAGCAGTACGATATAATCGGCTTTCGCTGTCAGACATGAAACGAATTGCGAAGCCGTTGAAAGCAATGAAAAAAGATCAGAAAAGAGCGAGGATTTTACGTGATTTGTTCCTCACAGATTGTGACGATGATAAATTGGAACAGACTTTCAAAACATTCGCGAAACCAAAAGTAGTTGATATAATCAATCAAAATGGAGATATTGAAAAACCAGTTGCACTTGGTATCAAGATGTTGAAAGAGGTCCCAGAATTTAGGAGCATGGCTGCTGGGGCTACTTGGGCATTACTAAAGGGGTGAATAATTTGCCAAAATGGACCAAACTGCGTATGCGATTCCCGCCTTTTGACGCCCCCTCTCACATGCCCAAGGAGATGTATCAAACTGATATTTACTGGCCACAGAGAGATGATGATGAGAATGATTTATCTCTTGGTTCTACTGATGGATGGTTCATTCACAGAACAGTTAGAGATGACAAACCAAAATCCGCAAGATTAATTTCTGAACGTGATTCAAAATCAGAAACAGAGGTACTACTTTCTTCTCGTGTTGGTTGGGGTCTTTCACCTCACCCATTACACTCTATAGCAAGAAAGTGGATACCTTATGGTGTTGTGATTCTAATATTTGCAATTGTAATGCACGTACTTGAGCCAGTTCTTTTAGGGAGTGGTTTAATTTCAGAAAGGTTTGCAGGTAGTGTTAATCTAGGGCTTTTGGATTATCCAGTATTATTTGTGATGGCAGCACCTTTCGTTGCAATTCCTATTGTTCTGAGGGTGCTGGGTAATGTTGCAGATATTAGGAGTCAACACATGTTTAAAAATAATTTACCCCAATCACCAAAAATCAGTGTTAGTAATTCTAATACAAAGGGTCCAATAATGGTAAAGGTAAAGATTCCTGAACAATTAAAAAACCGGGAATTACACGGTTACGTCAGGGTTGGTTTGCTACCTCCGCACCGAAATGCGATGATGTCTGCTTTGAGCGGAGATGAGTTTGATTACCCTCCTGTAGGCCTTTCAACTCCACTTCCTAGCAGCTGGATGAAACATGCTGATGATGGTTCTGGAATTGGTGAGTCAACCCCAATGCTGATTGGTAGAGGGTCAAGTAACCTTTTCATTGAACCAATGCGAATTCAAGTGAATGGGGATAGACAATCAATTACCTCAGATGTTGAGGTTAAATTGGTAACTCCAGATGGACCTTGGCCAGCTAGTGAGTATGGGCCATTTGTCAATATTAATTGGGAATTAGTACTTGAGTTTCAAAGTGGCCGCAAGCGTCCTCTATACTGGGTAGAGAGGCTTAGCGTAGAATCGTTAGATAATTCGCACAACGTGCCACAATTAATTGCCCATGGTGGGCGCCTAGAATCAACTTGATTGCCTTCTTAATGCTGTTCCCAAATTATTTGACTTGGCACGCCTTCGGTAAGTTGTGCACAAAAAGGCTTTACTAGCAACAATGTTGGTTTCGGTACTACTTTTTTCAGGTTGTTTGGGTTTTTTCGAGGAGAATTCCGATATTGTTGATGCAGTAGATGAGTCTCCTTTGATAGTTGTAAATGAAGTTGCTGATATCAACTATGGTGAGTCAGTGCATGTTAGTGGAATCGTTACTGATGAACTACCAACTGAAGCCAGAGTGACAATAGCATTCTCAATTCCTTGGGGCACTATATACGAAACCCCTGACGATGAGGGTAACTGGCAGTTTAGTATGGGCGGACTTGAACCAGGTGATTACAATGTATCATTCACAGCAGTTGATGATGGCGACCAATCATCTGATACTATCACCAAGAGTTTTACTGTACGGCCACCAACCGAACAAAATGTTGTAATGGTTATTTGGAGATCTGATATTCGTTACGAAATTGGTGAAGAAACATCAATAACAGGACAATTGACACATCCTACACTTTCTTCATGCACACTCACCTATTCTCTCTTTTCAGATGGAGACCCTACATCCGACTCAATCAATTTCGACACTTCAAGTGGGATGTTTTTAATTTCATTAGGGGTTTTAAGCGGATATAGCAATGGAACTGTTGCCGCAAGTTGCGGGCAATATGTTATTTCAGAAGATAGTGCATTGGTTTCAATACAGCCTTTGGAACAACCGATATCTGACCTTGATGGAGATGGTGTGGCTGATGAATTTGATGATTGTAAGGATGGCGAATCTTTCTCTTCTTCTTTGACTACTGACTATGACTCTGATGGATGTTACGACCTATCTGAAGACCTCGATGACGATAATGATGGCTTAGGTGACACAATTGATAATTGCCAAAAGGGAATACTTGGCTGGCTTTCCACGCCAATAGTTGACAAAGATAGTGATGGTTGCCGTGATATAGATGAAGATGATGATGATGATGGAGATACTATCTTAGACATCTTTGACTCCTGTTTAGATTCACCTTATGGTTGGGTATCCAACTTTGTATCGGATTATGATAGAGATGGGTGTCGTGATTCAGATGCGGATATTGATGATGACAATGATGGGATCGCTGACTCATTAGATGATTGCCCAACTGGTGTTATCGGGTGGGTGCCAGACGCTACTAACGATCAAGATTCAGATGGTTGCCGAGATTATGACGAAGATGCTGATGATGACAATGATTCTGTTTTTGACGATAATGATTCATGTCCAAATACACTTGCAAATTTTTCCGTAAATGAACATGGTTGTGCACCATACGAGTGGGATGATGATGGTGACGGGGTGATGGATGATATAGACTCATGCCAAGGCACTCCTATAGGCTTGGTAGTCAACGAACAAGGATGTGCTGACTTAGATGGTGATGGGGTGTTTGCAAATATTGACCAGTGCCCAAATTCTCCACCGAGATGGTCCGTTGATAATATAGGGTGTGCGGTTATTCAAAATCCTGTCACATGGGATACAGGACCTTATTCATCAGCACGTTTTGGTAAAGCTGCTGACTTCAACTTTGCAACAAAATACGATGGTAATTGGAAACTTTCAACAGAATGGGATGGTAATAGCACATATATTTTCATATTCCTACAGAGTTCAAACTCCTACATGAGTACAATTTGGAGTCAAAATGTTGGCACATTATTGGATGGTGTTCCAAAGGATTGCCATATTTTCTTCGGCTCTTATGATACTGATTGGCAATCTGATGTTGACACGATGGCCAGTAGAGTTAGTTCCTACAAAAATAGTCAGAGTGAGGATGGCAAATCTTGGGTGGATGACAATGTTCACTTCGTGTATCAACAGGCTGGTTCAATTGGAGGGGGGCTTGGAAGTGTAATCTCTTCCTGGGGTCAGTTTTACTATGGGATTGATAGATTCCAACAGTGGCGTGAAGTTGGTTCACTTTACAACTGGGCAAAGACATGGTCTTCCGACCCTGATTACAGATTTGACTATCTAGCAAAGGAACCACAAATGTGGAATGCAGAGTTCCCAGTAGAGATGCGTAAGCATGACCCAGCGGTTACTGTGGTAGATCTGTGGGATGCCCAGAGACACACTGGTGGTTGGGGTGGTGGTCACAAATCATTTGCGAATGGTACATTCCCTGATGCAGCAACTATGCTGACATTCAACACGATGGAAGTTTACATGCATCACGGCTGTAATGAGAAACGCGACAGATATCAGAAAGAAGATGGTAGTTGGGGCGGTTGCCATGAATGGGATTACGACCAGAGACTGAATATCTGTCAAGAGTTTGGAAATCACTCAACATGTGGTGACGAGTTTGTACGGTACATCACAACATATGGTAGAGAAGGGCGATGGCTAACAGACATCAGCCCGTACTTGTTCATGCTCAAAGATGGAGGCCAACAAGAGTTCCGTTATGGTGGTGCCAATGGAGGATGGCTCAACATCTCAGTATACCTTTCAACTTGGGATGATGATGGGATGCGGCCAACATCTGCAGAATATGCCTTCAGCGGAGGTTCTTTCCGTGGTCAGTACAACAATCAATCAATGTACAAGAGAGTTCATGATTTAACCATCCCAGCAGGTACTGACAAAGTAGTTATATCTTCAGTTGTTACTGGTCATGGTTTTGGTAAAGATGACGCGAATTGTGCTGAATTCTGTAACCATGAGCATCGTTTCTCAATGAATGGGCATGTAACTCAAGAAGATTTCCCGATGGCTGGAAATGGTACTGTCAACAGCGATAGAGAAGGATGTGCTAAGTCAACAGATATGGGTACAGTAGCCAATCAGAAAGGTTCGTGGCCTTATGGTCGTGCTGGATGGTGTGCTGGTCAAGATACAAAACCATGGGTTTGGGATATTTCAAATTGGGTGGATTGGTCTGGTGGTACGAATATGTTACAGTATCAAGGATTATACAATGGTGTAAATTATGTTCCTCAGAATGAACAAAGCGGTGCCAATCAAGATATCAGAGTTGTATCATATGTGATTTATTACACCAATATCAGTAGTGGTAATTCTAGTGTTCAAATGGAAGATACACCTAGTAAACCAATTAATGATAGTCAGGGAAATAACGTTCAAACCCTAGATATAGAAGCTTGGGTGCGAGATAAAGAGTGCGCCGCAGTTGAGCACTGAGACACCCAAATGAATCATTGTTGAGGGGGCGGGGCTGGCATTGATTGGACATCTTGTCCTAGTTTGGGGGTTTCAAGTAAATTGTAATCTGAATCACGGCGAATTGCTTTGAACCCAGCCCGTGTAATTGCATGTTGTAATTCCTCTTCAGTACACAGAACTTTTGTGGTACCTGCTGCTGAAACTACATTCTCTTCCATCATAGTAGATCCGATATCATCTGCTCCACCGAACAGGGCTAACTGAGCCACATCCATACCCATGGTCAACCAAGATGCTTGGATGTGGTCGATGTTGTCAAAAAATAATCTAGAAACTGCGACATGGCGTAGGTATTCAGCAGGTCCAACTTTTTGATTTCTTTTGCCTCTGTTCCTACGTCCAAATGCATTATTTTCTAATTGTACAGTCCATGCAATGAAAGCAGTGAATCCCCTATTCCCTTCAGCATTTGATTGGTCTTGTAATTGACGAACTTTTTCCATATGGCCAACCCTGTGTGCATTAGTTTCACCAAATCCGATGACGTTAGTGGCTGTCGTAGTAAGGTCTATTGAGTGAGCCTCACCCATCACTTTTATCCAATTTTCACCACTTCCTTTCAGTGGGGAAACACCGAGCCTAACATCATCAACTAGCATCTCAGCCCCACCTCCCGGCAAGCCATGCATACCTGATTCCTTGAAGCGTTGCAATACCTCTAATGTTGTGAGCCCACAAACATCTGCAATCCCTTCTATTTCAATCGGAGAGAAGCAGTCTAGGTCAATTGTTGGGTGGCTATTTCGTAAGTAATTCAACAAATCTTCATACCATTCAATTTGAAGGCTAGG
>LWDU01000147.1_pt1 | contig 29418 bp, 45 predicted proteins | sample 727161 | NCBI WGS metagenome assembly LWDU01 (sample SAMN04566230, study PRJNA314399) | hydrothermal vent metagenome | isolation source: deep sea hydrothermal plume seawater | place: Mexico: Gulf of California, Guaymas Basin | collected 2004-07-11
ATCAATGTTCGGTAGTTCTTTAGTTGCTTCTAACTGGTCTGCACTTAAAGGTTCTGGCTTACACTTAAGAACCTGTAAAGTATACTCTACATTAAACGGTAGAGGCCCGGTCTTTTGCTTTTTAAAGCATAATGCCCAACCAGTTGTAGTGTCCGTAGGGTCACCTAGGTCTTCCGCAGCTACCATTACTGATTCAAACAGCTTCTTTTTAAGGTTTAGAACCTTAACTTTGTTGTCTGAATCAATGCATTGTACTGCATATGCCCAAGAACACTTAAGGTCTGGAAAGTAATGTCTTACCCAGTCTTTCTCAATGTTCGTGAACTGTTCTTTATCTCTGTCAAACCCAAGACATTCCATAGGAACTCTTTTGCCGTCTGCAGTTGTTAACCAGTAGACGTATCTAGGAAGAACATCTCCTACCATACGTATCTTGTTGTCACCTTCTTTATAGGTATAAGCCTCTACTGATGATTTTTTAGCTTTTCCTTCTATATTTCCAAATTTAATTGCCATTTTCTTTTCCTTCGTAATAAAATGTTATATTATCTTGACCATCAACTTCTAGTAGAGGATTCTCGTCTAGTAGTTTTCGGTCTATCTCTGTGTATTTCAATGGTAACGAATTAACGCCATACCATTTATAATCTAAGTAATTTCTTAGACTTGCCAACTCAATGTAGAGTGCCATGTCGTCCAAAGTAACTTGAAGTTTGTTTTTAAATATCTCTCTAGGATTTAATAAGTAACTGTCGCCACTTATATCTTGGTTGTAAAATTGGCTTATATTTTTGTCTTTTCGAGGCATCTTAATATCGTATGTAAGAATAGTTAGGATTCTTACCACGTTTTTAGATTTACCTCCACTCAGTTTTTGTACCTTTTTCCAATCAAAGAAAATCAACTTAAAAATCTCCCATTTAGAGTAATATTATACTATAAAATAACCACTTTGTCAAGAGTTATTTTTAATTAGCTACAACCTTGATGTCGTAACCTTGTTTAATGTATACAGCTGAACGTGCTTTAGCCTGTCTAGCTGCTGTATTGCCCTTTAAGTGTATATCTACTACCACGGGCTGTAGTTTACCTTCTTGCTTTCTAATAATTCGCCCTATTAATTGAATAAGTAAGGGTTCGTTATTAATTGGAGTTGCCAAGACCAAGGTCGAGAGTTCGTTAACAGAAATACCCTCTCCGAAGATACTTTGAGAGCCATATAGGATATCAAGTTCCCCAGTTCGTATTTTTTCTATTTCCACATCTCTTGTCGCTTGGTCTAGCTCCCCAGTTATACATGTTGCGTTATCTCCTGTGAATTCAGCACATCTTTTTAAAAGCTGTACTCTGTCACTTACTACTAGTACTTTGTGTCCTCTAGCGGCATAAACTGACGCTAATTGGGCAACCATTCTTTGGTAACTTTCGTCGTAGGCGACGACATTTACCCGTTTGGCCCAAGGAAGTTTCGTACTATCAGGGAATCGGACATCTGATTTTACTATGGTCACTCTTGGAGTTATGTAATTCTCTTTCGGGGGTTGATGTACATCAAATCCAAAATAATCATTAAAGATTACGTGTTTACCATCTTTTCTTTGCAATGTACCACTCAGACCTATTTTATATCTGGCGGAACATCTATCAATGATACCAGAGAAAGTGGGAGCGCTTACGTGGTGCATTTCGTCCAAAATAATAGTTCCAAACATTTTCGAAATTTCTTTTATTTTTTTACTCAACGTCTGTACGTTCGCTACAACAATTATCGGGTCAGTTTCAAACTTTCCGCTTCCGATAATCCCGCACTTAATGCCTAGGCACTTCTCTATCTCTTCTTCCCATTGCTTTCTTAACGCTAATGTATGTACTACTATTAGAGTTTTTTGTCCCAATTTGGCTGCAATAGCCAGAGCTGTAAAAGTCTTACCCCAACTTACAAATGCATTGATAATTGCATTATCTTCTACACTTTTGAAAACTTTAGTCTGACTATCCCGCAACTCAAATTTGAAATCTGGAAAAATTTCTGGGACTGTTACTCTCTTATCAATAATTTCATGCCCTTCGGGAATTAGGTCGAATCTACCTACTGGTACTGTAACAAGTTCATTGTTTATCCGCCCCATATTCTTAATAATTTGAGGTGGTTCAGTCGGGTTATACGACGGAATCTTGTATGTGAGTTCCAAGTCTAACAACTTCTGCCGTTTAACGTCAGCTGTCATGTAGATTCGATTTGAAATTACTGCTTTATCGGTCATGATATAAAGAAACCTTGTATTATCGAATCTATATACATGTAAAGCCCAATCATAACTAGCCCAAAAGCTACTACAACTGTTGATAATATAATCCCTCTTATTGCCGTATTTTCTTTCATATTTTCCTTCTACTATCTTTTAGTTTTTTATTAGTTACTTCATATAGCAAGTAACCTTTATCTATTTTTAATACTCCAGCATACTTTGCATGGAGGTTAAGTTTGCCTCTAACTTCAAAGGGGTGGTGTACCCCCTTTAAGGTAAAGACAGTAGAATTACCTGTAAGTCGCCTATCTAAGATTTCTTTGTATACTAATGGATAGAAAGTCGTTTTTTTATATTTATAAATTTTGCCTTTCGTATCTATAAAACAAAGATGTCCTGAAGCTAATAGGTCTTTAAAAGACCATATTATCTTTCCTAATGGGTATAGTGGGTAATCCTTTAGTTTTTTTGCATGTAACCTTCTAAGTGTGAATTCAGCATCATCACCTATTAAGTCTATACGTCTAGTACCTCTTTTGTCGGTAATTAGACCTCCTGCTATGGAGTCGTGAGGTCTAATTATCCAGACAGGCCAGTTAATATTAGAGAAGTTCGGGGTATTGCTTTTCAAATTTTCCGAAGGCATAATCATCTCCTATATCTAGGTCTACTCCTATTGGTTGCCCTGGAATAGAACATCCTCGGTCTTTTTGAGTTATTTTCGCCATCATCTCTGATACTTCCTCAACTTCCGATTCTTTCACTTCTAACACTAACGAGTCATGAACTAGTGCTATTATTTTTGCGTCTTTCTTGTTGTCTTTTAACCACTTATTTAGCTCTATCCCTGCTAAAAGGTTAATATCTGAAGCAACAGACTGAATAAGAAAGTTTATGCCACTTCTTACTTCATGCGACGCAATGCCTTTATCGTTACTGAATACATTAGCTAATCTACGCTTTCGGCCTAGAATACTATAAATGAATCCGTCTGACTCGATTTGTTCTTTGGATTTCGATAACCAAGTTTTTAACTTTCTAAAAGTTAAAAAATAGTTCGAAATGGTTTCTTTTGCTTGTTCAATAGAGAAGAACTCTCCACTATCTTTAGTTACTGTTTCCGACACCTTTGCAGGGCCTGACCCATACATGATTCCGAAAGTAACGGCCTTTGCAGCCTGTCTTTCTTTTGCAGCATATGTTTTAATATCTGCAACTTCATGTGGAAGTTGGAAAACCATCTTCGCAACTGTGGAGTGCAAGTCACCCCCACTTTTAAATACATTTTGAAGAGCTTTGTCCTTACTAAGTACTGATGCTACGTATACTTCTGCTGTTGCTAAGTCTTGTTGTAGTATCTTGTAACCAGGATTAGCTTTTATACACCCTTTAACAGCAGAGTTATCTCTAGGTAACTGTTGCATATTAAGTTTGCCTGAACTAGATAGTCTTCCTGACGTTGTCGAGGTAAGATTGAATCCTGTACGAATTCTACCATCTTTATCTAGAGCAGGGATAACTTTATCTAAATAAGTATTCTTAATCTTAGATTTCTGTCTTATATCTAAGATAACTCCAGGTATAGGGTGTTCTTCTGCTAAAGTCTTTAGGACTTCGGCATCTGTAGAAGCGGCTCCTGTACCCGTCAGTTTTCCTGTTGGGGTAAGGTTTAAATAATCAAACATTAGTATTCTTAACTGCTGGGTACTATTGGGATTAAATATTTTTCCTTGAACTTCTTCAAATTGATGAACTTCATCAAAGGTATACAATTTTTCTTTTGCTTTTTGTATTTCTACTTCCATTAGTTTCTGAACTTTCTGCAATCTACCAAGATCAAAAGGAACTCCGTTTTCCTCAACATCTTTTAAGAATAACATACCTGGAACCATTAACTCTTTGTATACTTTAGTCAGTTCCACACTGCTTATAATTTTATTAGCGAATAGCTGGTATAAATCATAAGTAACAGCAGTATCAATAGCAGCATACTTAGATAGTATATCAAAAGGAATTAAGTCATATGTAAAGTCCCCTTTTAATATGTGATGTTCTTTACAGTATTGATTTCTAAAATTATCTAAATCTTTATCGTAATCCCCATACTCTGTATACTTTAGAGCCAAGAATTTCAAACCATGTGTTCCTTTAGACTCATCTAAAAGATAATGCATCAGCATTGTATCAGAAACTCTTGGAAAATTAAACCCAAAGTGATACTCTAACATTTTTAAGTCAAACTTAGCATTATGAAAGACAATCATTCTAGTATCAAAGATAATTTGAAATAAGCCTTCTATATATGGGGTTATACACTCAGTTGATATGTATACTCCTTGTTTAGGTTTATGTGACATACTGATACCTAAAACGTACCCATCTCTTGGGTACAAGGCAGTAGTTTCCGTATCACAACTTACAAACCTTATTGATTCATCTGCTACTATAGCCTCTAAGTAACTTGTAGCCTCTTCTTCTGTAGAGATAGCTTTGAAATTTCCTGAGAGAGCAGGAGGTCTTTGTCCTGCTATATAGCCGTGTAGCTTTTCGCAAGCTCTAGTAAATAGAGGTTTAGCTTCAGGTTTGAAGCTTAACATTGCAGGACTTATCATAGGGATAAATTTCTTATCAACTAAATGTCCTGAAAATTCGGTTACTGAAGTGATACCTGCAATAAATTTACAGGCTTCAGAACCTATAAGTACAATATAGTCATACTTATCTTCATTAAAATCTACCAAGTCTACATCCTTTTTCAAAAGCTTTTTAATCCTTTTGGAAGAGAGATGAAAATGGTCAAAGTCAAATTTAAAATATGACTTGTAGTTTACCCCACTAGGGGCTTTGTCAACTACTGCTATCTTACGTGATTGTTGTTCCATAGATGTTTTCCTTTATGTGTTTTATGTCCGAAGCGGACAGGTCTCCTGGGTCTAAGCCGTCAGGTAATTGTAATTTGGTTTCTTCGTTTATTATAAATGTGTCTGCTAATAGCCTATGGGCGGCATGCTCTGCCTTTCTTCCTGCTTCATCAGCATCAAACATGGTATAAATAGTATGCACACCTTGGAGCTTAAGGCCTTCTAATAATTCTAGTTGTACATTATTAGCTCCGAGCACAGCTACTGCATTCACTAAGCCTTTGTCAATTAGATTTAGGGCATCAAATATGCCTTCAACTAAAATTACTGAGCCCTCAATAGGAGATACTATAGCCGGGAATAACGGCAGTTCCGCCCCAGAAGGTCTTATCAGGTACTTCGGATGTGCATTACTATTTATATATCTTCCGATAAAAGCTCGAATTTTCCCAGTAATATCGGGTAAAGGAAATACTATCCTACCTTCAAACTGTTTATCATGGATAAATGCCCCAAAACGGGCTAAAGTTCTTTTGTCTATATCTCTGAAGTGTCGAGTATAAGGTATTGCTCCGTCTGGTAATATTAAACCTGTAGAAGCTGCTCGGATATTTGAAATTTTATCTCTCAATCTTTTTACTCTGACATCTTGCCAGTTTTTATCTACATTAAAGAACTTAAAAACGTTCCCTTTAAAACCACAACTAAAGCAGTGGAACGTACCTTCTGCTTGGTCGATATGCATGGAAGGATGATTATCCTCATGGTCTGGGCTTAAACAACTTATAACAAAGTCTTGCCCTTTCGGGGTAAAAGTAATATTATGTTTTGTTAATATTTCACTTACTACCATAGCATATCCGAGTCTTCTTTCTTAGGTGATTTTTTCCCGACTTTTTTTGCGTCTGTTTCTTTACCCATTGCAGACGGTTTAGGGGTTGGTTGAGGTCCTAACTTAAGAGTGTCCCAATCCATTGTGCTAGTAAACTCTATATCTGGCCCACTCCTAACTTTAGTTGAAGTGAAAGTAATAGCGTTATCCTCTTTGGAGTGCGCATTAATTAAGAAAGCTGAGTCAGGGCTGTCGAGTAGTCCTTTAGCGAATCTAGTCTGACCACTATCATCAATTTGATAAGGGGTTACTAATGCTATATCATATTTTCTAGCGAACTCTTTCAGTTTCTTACTAGCATAAATCTGGCTCTGCCAGTCATAAATATCTTTTCCAAGACCAGTATCAATTTGGTTGACATAGTCTACTACTACAAGTCCTAGACTATCACCGAATTGTGCTTTTGCTTTTTGTAATTGTAAATCAATACTAGTAAGTGATAAAGACCTGTCATCAACTATTATAATTTGATTATCCTCTTTTAACTTACACTCTGAAATTAATTTACGTTCGAATTCTATTGGGTCTCTCTTTTCTAAGAACTGCTCATATATACTCTCACTATGCTGAAACATTTCTGAACGAACTTTTGCTACCGCATTAAGTTCTTTAGCGTCTAATCTATTTTTACGTATACGAGCATACGAAACTTTCGATAGCATACTTGTTATTCTGTGGAAGGTTTCTAGAGCTGTCATCTCAATAGTAAAAAATATTGAAGTTTTACCATTATCATACTGATTCGCTACCATATTAGCACATACTAAGGACTTGCCAGCACCTCTCTTACCCCCTATCATAATGAGTTCTTCTCTGTAAGCACCTCCGACTCTGCTATCGAAATCATTATTTATACCAAGAGGTAGACATGAGTGTTCTTCTATGCCTTGTTCTTGGAATATTAGTAAATCTCCCATACTAGATACTTTCTCATCTGTATGAGTCTTTTCATCTAACTTCATCACTATCCCAGATAGACTTTCTTTCACTTCTAAACTATCCATTACGGTTATCTTATCTATGTAACTGTCTAATAAGTTAAGCGATTCATTTTGGGAATATTGGTCGATTAAGGCGTCAATTGCTAGGTCTAAATCAATATCAGGTACTTCTAGTAACCGAAGTGCCGCTAAATCTTTTTGAGTTTTTATATCTCTTGTTACAGTTTCTAACTGGTCAAAGGAAGGGATTCTATTGTATTCACCATAAAACCTATGTACGCCAGAATACAAAGAGCTATAAGATTCTTCAAAGAAATCCTTTTTTACTCTTGCCCAGCCATCAAGACTCTGTTCCTCCATCAACATGTGGAGAACTGTTGCCCCAATATCCATTATTTAGCCTTATGCTCGTTATCCTGAATTACTTCATCTAGTTCTGCAGTTAGTCTGCCGAGTACTTCTGACCTTAACTCTTTTAGTTTCATAGGGTAGAGAGCACCCTCATCAAAGAGTATGTTTAGTTGCTCTCCAGTAACAATTTGTTGAAGTGCGTAATACACTATATCCCAAGGGTCGTTCGTACTTGGGTATGCTCGAATATCTGTATAATCACCTAGAAGGTCTTTTGCTCGTCTAATTGCTTCTGTTGCAGTAAAGCTGTCCACGTCGTGGAATTTTGCTATCAATTTCATACTTTAATTCTCCGACAAAAAAAGGTAGCAACGTATGATTGCTACCTTAGACTTAAATTACCAATTAAGAAGCTGCGTTTTTAGCTGCTTTCTTAGCACCATCATGATTTGAACAAGACAAGCCACGGCGTGTTAACATAGTCTTAACACCACGTACAGTCTTTTCAATAGACTCAGCAATTTGCTCTACTGTTAAGCCAGAGATATCGCCAAGAGCTTCAAGAGCATCAACGTTAGCTTTCGCACGTGATTCTTTTTGCTTTGGAATTGAAGTTATGTCGCCAGAACGTAGGAAAGATAATGCTTTACCACGAATTGAATTAATTGACTTACCTAATTTGTCAGCAAGCTCTTCAACGAAAGCACCATTAGCGTGCATTTCTAAGAAAGTAGCTTCTTCCGAAGGAGTGTAAGTACGAGCAACCTCGATTTTTTCTGCAGGTTTTACATGGTCAGTTAATTCCATTGAAAGAATTTTACCTTGTACTTGCTTAGCTGAGAAAGCTCCGCTTTCAAAACTAGCGGCAATATCTGCGTATGTATAAACGCCACTGTTACCAGTAACGAAGCTAGACAAGGATTCTGCCTGCTCATCTGTAAAGGCTTTTTTATGAGCAGAACTTGCTAGTTCTACGTCATAGCCCATTTTACGTAACTTAGAGCTAACAGAACGAGTTGTTGTATCTAGTTCTACTGCTGCTGAGGCTACGGTGTCTTGTGAAACGGTATCCATACCTTCAGCAATAGCTGAAAGGATACGAGTACGGTCTTCTGTCCATCTTGGAGTTGTCATAATAAATTTTCCTTTAATATATCTTTTATTGTTAAAATTGGAATACCATAGCTTTCTGCTTTAGTACTCTTACTTGATTTTCTTCCTTCTTCATCCACTAAGTAGTCTGTCTTCTTAGTAACAGAGGAAGTAACGGTAAATCCTAATGATTCCATATAGTCTTTTGCAAGAGTTCTATTTTTAAAATCATTAAGTTTCCCTGTAATACAGACTGATTTTCCGATACTTTCAGCTGTTGGTTCTTGTACACCTGCCTGGAATGAAAAAGGCAAATACTCTAGGTTATCTTTATAATCACTATAATACCAGTCGAGTAAGTTAGCACAGGATTTTGGCCCCAGTCCTGCCGATACGCAACTCTTTTCATTAATATCATTCATGTGAGAAATCTTACTAAATAGTCGCTTAGAAGCAGTGTTGCCAATCAATGAAATAGAGAAAGCAGGTAATAAAGTTTTAGCATCTACAGATTTACTTTTTTCAATCTGTTCATACAACTTTGTTCCCAACTTTTCCCCAATTTCACTAGATATTTCGTTCTTAGAAATAGAATAAATATCTGATATAGAATTAAGAGGTAACTTATCAATTGTTTTCGGTCCGAGTCCTTTAATTTTCAGAGTCTTTGCGAAATGTTCTATCAATTTACTAGTCTTAGCCTCACAATCGTTGTTCCTGCAGAAAAGTTGGTCATTTACCAACTCTAATATAGAATTACAAGTAGGGCATGAGGTAGGTTCAGTAATAGTTCTTAAATTCATTATGTTATTTCTCAATTTTCTATATCATATATTATACTAAAGTTTTACCAAAAAGTCAAGTATTATTTTTTTCTATGTTACCACTCACTCTTTCAATAACTCGGGGGATTATCTTGCCCGCCCTTATTACCTTTACTCGACACCCTATTTCAAGATTCAAACTTTTGATGTATGCTATGTTGTTCAAGGTTGCCCTTGAAATTACAGCGTCATCAATTTTTATAGGGTCTAGTATTGCTACTGGAGTAACTTTTCCACTTTTACCTGTCTGCCATATCACATCTAATAATGTAGTTTCAATGCCTTCTTCCCTAGTTTTTAGAGCATAGGCTCCTCTAGGGTGGTGAGATGTGTAGCCTAACATATCATATTCTAGGTTACTATCTACACGGATTACTTTACCATCATTTGGAAATTCATTCCAATTGTTGCTTTCATCACTTGTTACTACATTAAATCCTTCATATATTAGACTACTCATATCAGTTTTATAGTAAGAACTTATTTGTGGTTCTACACTATAAGCAATAAAAGTAAGATTTCTATTTCTAAACTCATTAACATCCTTTAGATTCAATGCTCCAGCCGCGTAATTCCGTGCATTAGGAATTTCCTTAGGGGCTACTATCTCACCTGTAATTTGCATTATACCCCAGTCTTTAAATTCTAAACCAGAATGAAACTGTTTTGGTATAAGGTCAGAAAACATAAATTTGTCAGTTACGTCTACCCCTGCGATACCATCGCCTCTAGTTATTACTTTGAAAAGTTTTCCCTTTTTATACTGTATAGCGATTGCCGCCCCATCTAATTTAGGGGTTTCAATTACTGTACTTTTATATGTGGGTGGAGTGTCTTCCCCTTCGAATACTTTTTGTAACGAGTATAGAGGAAACAGGTGTCGTTGTTTAGCATCTGGGTTATATCCCACACGCTCATAGCCCTCTTTCTCTGCGAGGGTATCGAATTCTTCATCAGACAAAAAAGGCGAACCTTCGAAGTACGCCTTTGATGCCTTATCTAATAAGTCTTTAGTCATATAAATCTCTTAATAAGTGTTTAAAGTGTTCTTGTATAATGCTTTTGCTTTCTGATAAGGATAGTAGTTCTACTAAACCTTCGAATAAGTTGGATAGACTGTTAAGTTCAAATGGTATGCACACTCCCTCTTTCGTGGGTTGGTACTCCCCCTCAAAGTCTAAATAGTATTTTCGTATATGAACATACTCAACATCTCTGAAAGTAGATACAACTAACCTATATTGTATTTCTTTATCTTCTTGTTCTAAAATTATCTTTTCGTAAACATCATCAGTAATGCTCATGGTATTCTATTCCTTAAAATCGTTCCTAAAGGCTGTATACTTGTTACTGCTGTAATGTTTATTTGTCTAAAAGAGTCTGTATCCCAACAAAATAGTAGGACACAACCCTCTTTCACCGTTATGTTTTTCTTTTGATTTTTCTCTTTTATGTAATCACAAGAATTAAATTCTAGTGTACATACATTGTACTTGAGCTTTTTTGAAACTGGACTTCGATACGTAATAACTGCATCACCAGCCTCTTCCATTTTGTCCAAGAATAGGGATTTCATCATTTATCTTTACTCCTAACTGTTGTAAATGTCGTAAACTACCTAACTCATACCACGATACATAAGCGTGTCGATAATATTCACCTAAAACCCATATGCCGTAGCAAGGGTAATGAAGGCTATCTCTATCTTCTCTTACGCTAATTCTCGCAGTATGGTTATATTCGGTAGACCATACTAGTTCACCTAGTTCGTAGTCCTCTCGGAGGACTTCGTCGGGGAGTAACTGTGGGCGAAAGTAACTATGGTTAGTAGTACGAACGGGGACGTTGTTCCTTACCATAATTCCTTTTATAAAGGCTGAAGAACGAAATAAGGACTCTGCAATCTTATAAAGAGGCTCACCATCTAAATATCTCTCAATGGAAGTAATAGTTTCCCGCTCGGTGGCAGGTTGACCATAATTTTTAGCTCTTAATCTTTTTGTTGTCTCTTCTCGTTCTTTGAACCCTGTGATAATACTACCAAGACGAGTAGTGTTATAAGAAATTCTTAAAATACTACACGCTTCTTTCTTAGTAATTGGTTTATCACTTTCTAATAGGTTGATTACTTGACGAATGTTACTAGGGTTTAGTTTTTCACTATCCTTTACTTTAACTCTTGCCATTGTAATCTCCCATTAGAAAATAATAAAAATAGGGGGTTGAGTACCCCCAAACTTTTAAAGTTCTTCTTGAACTTGCTGTATCTTACTGATTACATCAGCTAAATACATAGCAGCCTTACCAGACATCTTGTCTATAATATCAGCATCTACTTCTTGCCCTGCACTAGTAATTTCAGCAGTTAACTTAGCGTGAGCAGCTACTTTAGATACACGCTTACTTGCCGTACCATCAGTTGAAGCTTTACTAGTAGCCTTCTTAATATATACTCCTGCCTTAGTAAGAATCATGCGAACACCATTTGGGGACTCTTCCACCTCATCTGCTATTTCTTTTACTATTTCCATTGAAGTTTCAGGAGTTGGGTCTGCACCCTCATACATTGAAACTACACTTGCTTTTTTCTCATCTGTCCATGCCATTATTTTTTATTCCTTTATTTTAGATTGTTTTGGGTTTCTAGCTCGGTCAATTATGTCCTGTAGCTTTTGTTCTTCTTTCTCAGTTTCTTTACCAGCGACATACTCTAAGGTAGCAATTATCTGCTTTAATCCCTTAATATTTTCAGTTAAACTTTCTTGTTGTTCGTACAAGCGAGAGAGCTGAGCCCTTTGTTGTTGTACTTCGTCTGTGTATGAGGACATTGAAATTCCTGTGATAAGTTAAAAAAGCCCCATATTGCGGGATGGGGCGAAACCGTACTTGTTATTTTAGATTAGTTAGTCCAGCAATTACTTGGGACATTTTGTCCTTAGCGAAGTTGCGATAACAAGTTCCAAAACCATTATCACGTAACCACTTCGTTCTAGTTGTAAAAGCCTTATCAACTCCCTTTTGTAACTCTACCAAACCTGCTTCAAGTTTTACCTTTTCAACTTTATCCAGTTCCGTAATGTCTAACGTTAAGTAGTTATTACTGGGTGGTGATAGTATAATTGCTTCTCTATCTGTTATATGTTCTGGTGTTTTGCGATATTGGAATTGAATTGTATTCATCTTTTGCGTTCTTATGTTAAATTTTTCATTTTTATATACATATTATACTTAATTTTAAGTAAAAAGTCAAGAAATATTTTTTATTTGTTCACTTGTAATAGTAAACATTAATTTAGTGTTGGTTTTTCTACTTCAAGAATATTATCCCTACTTTCTAATATATGTTCAGTAACCCTCTTAAATTCTTCTTCGGACAATGCAGCCTTATAAATTGTAAGAGCCTGTGCCATCATTATTCCAGCACTTGTCAATGGTTCATGTTCCATTGATAATTTTTCAAATTTTCTATATAATTCTTCCACTTATATCTCCTTTTAGTGTAGTGTTTGATTTACTTCATTTCTATACTGTTTGTATAGTTCTATCTCACCACTGTATGCTTCATCTTCCTCAAATTCGCCTATAGTTTGAAACTGGTACCAGTGTATTAGTTCATGACATATTGCAACTGATTGTTCTGCTACAGAAAGTTCTTCATTGATTTCTATATAAGCGTTCTCATAGCAGTACCCATGTACGTCTAAAGGACAAATGTTAATCATAACACTTCCCTCTATCCCCAGTTTGTTGTAAACCCAAGCACCTATATCTAGAGCTGAATGATTGTTACTAAACACCATTAGTGGATTTTAGTATCTTCAGGTTCAATACCTAGAATTTCTCTGGCTTTCTTAGTTGTTTGTTCAAGTTCCCAGCCATTTTCTATTTCTAGTTGAGCTATTCTTTCCTCTTGGACAAGTACTACTGATTTTAATAGTAGTACTAGCTCTCCTAATTCTACAGTTGCTTCTGATTGAGTATTAACAGTTTTGTTTATACGTTCAGCTAGTTGACCGACTTCATCTATTAGACCTGCTACTATTGATTTTTTAATCCACATCTTTACTATCCTCCTTGAATGGTATTATTTTTGGGTCATCTCTCCACACAGCTTTTTCTTTCACCTCTGTACTATGTACTATATCTGGAAGACTGTCCCAGTACTCTTTAGCAGACATTTGTTTGTTTCTTCCAGTTTCTTTGTCCTTAACATAAATATTATCGTTAGTTGACTTGTTGCGTTTTGTGTCGTAATATGCCTTCGTGTGTTCGTATTCCTCATCTACTCCTTCTGCGACTTCATCAAACTGTCGTTGAGCAGATTTACCATCTAGAGGGCCTGGGTGTGGTGTATAGAAGTCATCAGACAGTAACTTTTCAGGCAGTCTATTATGTTCTTTAACAAATGTTCCGTCTGCTCTAAGGTGTCCTTTTCGGTCTTTTATCTCGTTATAGGCTAACTCTGCACATTCAGTTAAATCTATGCCTTGTACTACACATACACCTCTAAGGGTAACATATATGTCGCCTATTGCGTCTACTATCTCAAGTAAATTATTAGTGTTTATTGCGTCAATTAGTTCAGTTGTTTCTTCTAAAGTTTTTATAGCCTGACTCATGGTCTTACCATTTGCTACTATACCTCTGTCTTCGAACCATTGGTCTATTTTATCATCTACTGTTATATGCATTATATTATTGCTCCTTTCATTAGAAATTTAACTACCCCTGTGAGGTATATAAAGACTGCCATAGCATTAACAACTATTAATGCTCTATCATGCCATAAGATACCAACAATCCCCCAACCAGCGACACCGATTAGCGAAATTATCATTTGTAGTAAAGGGTAAGTTCCCCCAGCACTGATTAATACCATACCACATAGTATAAGTATGCTAGAGCCCCACTTGATGTACCAGCTAAGCTCTTTGATGGGAGTTACCTTTTTATAGGCTATTTTCATCTTAAATTTCTGACTTTTAAATGAATATTATACTATAATTTAAGGTTGTTGTCAAGTACTATTTTTAAACAATGTTAGTTTTTGGGGTTTGAATGCAGGAATCCTCGTGTTAAACTTACAATAAAGTTTATACGAACTTTATCATGTAGTATAGGATATATAAGGGCTGGGATAGCTAGGGTAGCTAACGTAATCCAGACTAATCCAGATAGAATTTGGTTATGTAACATAGGATGATCTCCTTCTGTTTCATGTGCCAGTAACTGTATTGAGGGTTTGAATATTGTCCACCAAGTTACCAAAGCACCTGATATTGCAAATGTTGTATAATAATAAAACCATTCCATCATGTTATTCCTTAAAAACCCCTAGAAGTTATATACCTCTTTTTATATTATAACAAAATTGACCAAAAAAGTCAAGGAATAATTTTCTTATCTGTACTAAAAAGCCCTCTGTAGAGGGCTTAGTCTGACTATAATGAAATTCGTCTAGGCTTTAGTTCCTCTGGAATATCTAGTTCTAAGTCTACGCTCAGAACACCATTCTTTAAATCAGCGAGAGATACATTCATATGCTCTGCTAACTTGAACTCTCTTGTGAAAGCTCTATTACCAATTCCCTTATATACGAACTCGGTCTTTGTCATACTATTAGGTTTTGTACCTTTGATAGTTAGTTTACCGTTGTGTTGTTCGATAGTAAGTTGGTCTTTTGACCACCCAGCCAAAGCTATCTCGATGGTATATTTCTCATCAGAGTGTTTTGCTATGTTATATGGGGGGTATTTAAGATTGCCTGAAACTCTATCTGCGTGTGAGAAGAAGTCGTCGAATCCTATCATCATGTCCCTGAAAGGGAAGTCGTGTACTAATTGTGTTACCATTATATTTCTCCTTATAAAGTAAGAATTGTGTGCTTGAAGTCAAGCCACACGGGTTAAAAGGGGCTATTGCCCGTCTAATAGTTGGTAACCCCGAAGGCATTACTACTATTTATATATATTATATCAAACTTCACCAAAAAAGTCAAGTACTATTTTTGGGGGGTGTCTGTAAAATCTATAAGACCCTTCATTTCTAGAAAATCAACTGTATCTCTAATACCATGTTGACGACCTAGATAATAAGAACCTCCTGTTGCTATAATTAAGAAGCCGTATACTAATATTTCAATATCAGACATTTTGACATCTCTTACTATTAGGATGCCTCTTACAACGGAAAGTTCCGTGACTCATAATCTTTTTAGATAATACATTTTTATTGTTGTCTCTTTTCCGTATAACATACGGTATCATTGTCTTGCTCATATCCCTCTCCTTTAAATTTAATAATTAAAATAAAAGCCCTTCATTTAGTTAGGGGACCGAAGGGCAAGTCCCGCAGGATTGTTGTACTATCACAATTTTAAGGGCTGGGAGGAGTATAACGCCCACCTTATAAAGAATCCCTAAGACTTTTAGGTATATAAGGCATCTTGAATCCCTTGATAGTTAGGGTAGGTAGTCGACCTACTTTTTCTTTTCACAACAACTATTTTCCCTGACCATTGTATTTTTTGAAACTTCTTCGTTTGGACTTATTCATAGTGGAAGTTTTTATCCACCTCCTGCCAATGCTCGTTTTCTTTCTTACTCCGAATTTCCTATTCTTCATACTTTCCTAAAACCTAAACTTTCTCGAACTTGAAATACTGCCCTAGCATTAGGGAATCTACGCTTAGCGTGTTCCTTACTAGGGGCTCGCAGGTTCTCGAAGTGGAGGTTCTGTTTGTATATTATAAAGTTGTGATACATTTTGTAATTTTAGTTGTTGAAAAAGGTTGGAGGATAACTCTGGTTTACCAAAGTATTCCACACAGTTATAAGTAATTCTTAAGGTCGGGTAAATCGGACACCCATTATCAGCTTTTTCACAATGACTACATAAGTCAGTCATCATAATGTTCACCTTCAGCTAATAGGTGTACTATATTTAACATTGTAAATCCTCTACGTAATTTTTGGCAGGTCATACTGTCAGCCTGGTCAAATCCTCTTTCGTAGTAGGGGTTTGTTTGAGTATTTTCTATATCAAAACTGTGTTTTGCCACAGCTCTTTCTATAAAATCACCACCTAGTGCTGATATGCCACCACATCTTATATGATAATTTGCCATCGCACCTAGTACTGCTCCTGTATAGTCCTTATACTCTAGAAGTAATTTTTCATTCCAGTTATCTCCAAGGCCTGAAAAACTACTTGTAGAACATAATAAGAGTAATGCACATATTAATTTTTTCATATTCCATACTCCTTTAACCATTCGGCAAAGAATCCTTTACCTGTTGCTCCTGTTTGTCTCGCTACTTCTGTACCTTTAACAAACAACACTAGAGTAGGAATACTTCTAATATTGTATCTTTCAGATAGATACTTGTTTTCATCAATATCTATCTTTACAACGCCAACTTCACCATAACCATCTCTTGCAACCTCTTCTAGTATTGGAGCCATCTGTTTACATGGTTCACACCAATTAGCATAGAAATCTACTATGACTAAGTTTTTATTTAATACATCATAATCAAATTTATTATCATCTGACGCTATTACATAACTCATATAATTTCCTCTTAAATTAGTTGGAGGCTGTTAAGGACAGCCTGCCTGAACCTAACGGTTTTTCGTGTACGTTCTCCACTAACTGCTCTTATACCAGTAGACTGTTTAACGTCCAAGTCGTTGACGCCATCTGTTAAAGTCTAATCTATTTCATCCCCATCATTGTGGCACTAGGGTGACACTAACACACTAAATGTGTGGGAGGAGCATGTTAATGCCACAATGGTGGAGATGGCTGGTACTGCCCCAGCGTGCTAAAACCTATGGATTTAGTTCTTTCGCGGTTACTTAGACTAAAAGTGGGGTAGAACTTCCGCGTCGTTCTACCCCTGTCTAGACTCCGTCTATTTGAGTTCTATTTTGGGGAGGTCACTCTAGGCACATTGTTCCTATAACCTCAAACATCCTTATTTTAGGGCGTGAAATGTTTGTACGCCCCATCCTGCTCATATTTATCCTGCACTTGGGAATTACAACATGCAGTATCTTTCTAACTGGTTTGGTCTTTGCTTCTTTAGTTGCTAAGCCTTTGCACAGTCACCTCGCACTAAGACAATGTTCAAATACCCCCTCTGACGAGTTTTCTGGTCTGTTGTATCAGACCTTACTTGATGCTTGAACCCTTATGTACTTTGGCTGAAAAATTAGGTTAAAATTATTCATTTCTGAAATATATTATACTCGGTATTCACCAAAATGTCAAGTTATATTTTTCAGAGAAGGAATAGATAAAATAGTACAGCCACCCAAATGCCAATCAAGGACACCACTAGAAATGCAAATATTAAATTATTATGTATAGTTTTCATTTATTCCAGTCACTACGCCACAGGGGGCGTGGTTGGGTTTTTAGTTTATCTTTCTGCTCTTGTTCTTCTCTTTCCTTCTTTTCTCTTTCTCTTTTTTCTTGCTCCATTTTTATTTGCATAAGCAAGACTTTATCTACTTGTATCAAACCATGATTTTTCATACTAATAACAGTTTATATCCCTCCCATCTGCAATAGCTTGTAATACATCTATACCGTATATTGCTGAGAGGTCTTGGCAGGAATCTGCCAGTATACTATATGCCATAATCATACCTAACCCAAATACTAAAATAGTACCAATGGTTAGTATGAATTTATTCACCAGATAGCCTTATGTACTCCGAGTGTTTTTGTTCTACCTTTTTGTTTAATCCCTTTTGGAACTGCTCCCAAAAATCAATAGTAGAAATAAGAAGTTTTTCTTCTTCTTGACATTTAGCCAGTCTATGCTCAGAGAGTATATACTCATCGTCTGTAAGCTCAGGCCAACTCCACTTCTCTACTATAGCGTCTTGCATACGTTCGTTTGCTACCAATTCTTCTTTGGCTTCATCTATTGTCATTTTAAACATTATTTTTGTGGACATGATTATTTAGTTTCCTATTTTTAGGTTAAATTTTGATTTTATAATGAATATTATACCAAAGTTTTGGCTTTTTGTCAAGAACTATTTTTAAAGTAACAGATTATCAGTTTTTCCAAGACAAACTCCTCGGTCTACTGATTCAAAACTGGAACCTAATTCTTTTTTATATATTTCTTCCATAATTTCATCTTCTGTTTTATCTTTATTATCGAGTTTGTATTCATACTTAGAAAAATTCCAATCTAGATGGGATATGTCGGTTAACTTAAACCACCTGCTCCCACTAAATTTGTATCTTAGTAGTATAGGTAGTCCTTTCATGTATGCTTGTATTATCTCTATTGCTTTGTAACTATTTTCTGTGTTCATTAACTTGTGCCCCTCTAGTGTGTGGTAGTCTAATTCTATTTGATACATTTTTATATGTGTCTCCTTTTTGTCTTGAGGTCATAAATCCTCCAAAGTGAAATCTTCATCTAAAGAACTATTTATAGCTGCAACATAGTTTACTGACTCAATTTCTTGAGGGGCAGATTTAATATGGCTAGAATCTAGGTAATTGTCTACCCACGGGAGTGGGTTGGTCTTTATTTTTAGACCAACAACGCTTGGATCCATGCCTATATTGGTTATTCTTACAGCGAATATATAATCCATATATTCTTTTAAAATGGTTTCGTTCATACCGATTAAAGGAGAGCCCTTACTGAATAAATGTTCTATCCAATCCATCTCTTCTTTATGCGCAGTTCTAAATAAATCATATATTTCGTCTTCCGTTTCTTCTACTACTTCCAAGAAGCCTTCTTCCTTACTTGTTCTAAGAAGTTTAATTACTTTTTGAAAGACATCTAAATGAATCATCTCATCTCTTGCGATTAGTTTAAATATGTTAGAAGAGCCTGCTAGTAGCTTTTCTGGTTGTTCAGAAAAACTCCAGGCAGTAACAAAGGTTGCAAAAAACCTAATGCCCTCAAACATGTTTAAAATAATAGCACTTTTATACAAGCATTTCTTAATTAATTTATCATTAATAAATTCTTCACTGTTAGATGCTCTATGAAATACAGTGTTCTGCCACCCCGCATCCCAAGCCGTTAGATTGGCTTCTCTACGATTCAATATATCTGTAACTTTATCTAATTCTTTTAGAATAGAGTCTGCTCTTTGAAGCACAAATTCATCAGTTATTATAGACTCAATAAAGTCATCAACATCATTGAAAATAGCTCTAACCATTTCAGTATATGATTCTGAGTGTAACAACTCGTTATTTTGGTGGTTAGTTAGATATAGTTCCCATTCTGGATTATTACTTAATCCTCCCTCACTGAACAGACGTAAGGGGCTTCGTCCTGCACAACTATCTAAGGCTATACCAAACTTTAATCCTTTTTCAAATATATGTCTACCTGCCTCACTAAGGGAGTCAAAGTCCTTTTTCTCTTTAGATAAGTCTATTTCGTTTTTAGACCAGTTTCCTATGGCTCTAAGTTCTTCTGCGAACTCAAGTATCCAAGGATACTTGGGGTCATGATAGGTTTGTATATTACGATTACTGGAATTTTTGCCTAAGAATAGGCGAGTGTCTTTACTTCGTACAGTTTCCCCTGTATTGAATAACTTTGTAGTATTATCTTTATATTTAATTACATCTTCTTTTATCATCTGTTCCACCACACTCCTGTTACCTTTTCTATATTGCCCTGTTTCCAAGCCTGAAATTCTCTTGAATATTTTGTATGTTCATCAACATAAAGGTCATGTACGGATTTGCCTTTGTAACCAGTTATCATATGTCATTCTAGACTTCACATGCTCCACTTTCACAGCCCTCCTCTAATATTGTTTCACTTATGTTTGATTTATCCTTACTTCTAATATAGTACAAACTCTTTAATCCGTACTTGTAGGCAGTAATTATATCTCGCTTCACCCTATTACTGTCTAAAATCTTATTGGGCAACTTAGTTAAATCGTACCACTGGTTTGTACTTATACCTTGGTCTATAAACTTCTGTAGAATAGCTATTAGTTTTATATACTCAGATGAGTTATTACCTGGCATATCCCAAGCCTTCATATAGTACTCTTCTTTTTCGAAGTCTGGTACTAAAGATTTCACTGTGAAGTTAGAGGCTTCGAAGGTATCCGTGGTACTTTGTATAGGGTCTATACCCTGCGTACTGTTAGACACTAATGAAGACGAGGCGGTAGGTGGTATAGCACTTAGAGTCATATTTCTAATACCATACATTTTTGCCCTCTTACTTAGTCCTTCCCAATCACAATTCAAATTATTAGGTGTGATAAGGTCTACATTCTTATTGTAAGTGTCTATTGGCATAATTCCCCTGGAGTACGCACTTTTATTTGAGGAATCACAAGCACCTCTTTCAGCTGCCAAGTCTACTGAGGCTCTGATTAGTCCGAATTGGAATCTTTCTGCCCATTCATGTGTAAGTACTTTTGCTTTATCTGAACCTAGTGGTGCTTCATTTTTTGCTAAGAAGTGGGCGAAATCACTGATACCAATACCTAAGAATCTATATCCTTTAGTAGGCCATTCTGTTGCGTCCATTGGGTACTCTTGAGCCTCTATTAAGTTATCTAAAAATCTGACCATAAGTCTGGTCAATCTATCTAAGTCTAACTTATCTTTTAACTTACCGAAGTTTACACAACCTAAAATACATAATGAAATCATACCGTCATCAAGGTCGTAGTCCTCTATATCTTCATATCTAGTACTATTTAAACCTTCAAATGTCATTGCTCTAGTAGGTAAGAATATCTCAGAGCAAAGATTTGTTTGAGTTATCTTCTCATCAAACATTCCTTGCTTATTCATATTGTCTACAAAGTGGATATATATTCTGCCTGTTCCTACTCGTTCCTTTACTAACTTGTTAAATATAATATTTGCATCAAGTACTTTTTTACGAATAGAAGGGTCAGCCTCATACTTCTCGTAGGCTTCTTTAAACTTATCCTCGTCTCCGTAGTGGTCAAATAGCTCAGGAACTTCTTCGGAACTAAATAAAGTAAAATACCCTTTACCTAGTACTCTTTCTATGAACAAGTTAGGGATTCCGATAGAATAGTCTATGAACCTCGCTCTATTAGTATTAGAGCCTTGATTATTTTTATACTCTAATATATCCATTATCTCCCAGTTGAATATTGGGTAGTTTACTACTGTGGCACCAGTTCTAAGACTATTTTGAGTGAACTGTTTAGAACTTGACTCTATAGCCTTTAGTAACGGTAATGCACCTGTGTGTTTTACAGTATTATTTTTAACAGGAGCAAGAATACCTCTTACTGGCCCCATATCTACACCTATTCCCGCTCTACGGGCAGTCATAAGACTTAAAGCGTACTCAGCTGCTAGTATAGATTCTGTATGGTCACCCATTTTGATTTTGCAACAAGAACTATACATTTTCATCTTAGTTCTTACTCCACTAATTATAGGAGTTGGAAGACTTATTAAGTCATCTTTTAGTGCGTTATACATATTAAGAATGTGTCCTATAGGGGAGTCTTCCTGTGCAAACATAACCATTCCTATTAGCATAAAGGTTTCTTGAGGCATCTCTAAGCGTCTATTAGTTTTTGAGTCTTTTATTAGATACTTACTATCCATTTGAACAATAGATGAGTAAGAACGAGAAAAATCATTATTATAGTCAATCTCACTTCCCAAGTAATTTATCTCATCTTCTGTGTACCATTCTACTAGAGCTGGGTCATATAGACCACTCTCTACATTTAACTTAATATAGTCTAAGAAAGGTATAGGTTCGAAACTGCCATAAACTTCTTTACGCATCTCAGTTACTAATAATCTCCCTGCAAATATAGAATAGTCAGGTGTTGCCGTACTAATATGTTCAGCTGCTGACTTGATGAGAGTTTGTTGTATATCAGATGTAGACATACCATCAGCAAACTTTATGTGTGCATTAATAGCTGTGTCAGATACTGATACATCAAGTTCTCTACCTAAATCCTCTCGTTTACAGTTCTCTAACATTCTGTGAATGTTATCAATGTTTAATTCTTCAGGTGTTCCGTTTCGTTTTGTTACTTGCATTTTACTCCTCAAAGTCCTTAAGATATAAATCCGTACTAAAAAGCTTTGCTTCTAGTTCTTTTATCTCTTTGCCGATTCGTTGTTTTTCCGTACCCACCATAGTTTCGTGCATATTCTTATAGTTTTCTAATAAAAGTAACATAGCTTTAGTTTGCATCTTTCTTTATCCTTTCGTTAATATCCGTCATATTTTCACTTCCTACTGCATCTTCACAGTAGGCTACTAAGTCCATTAACTCGTAGTTCTTCATTATACCCTTTGCACCAAAGTCATTTGTTGATTGAATATACTTATACTTACCCTCTAAAGGCATAGCGTCTGCGATATCTAAAGCACTGCCATATATTTGTATTAGTGCTGCGGCACGCTTAGGGCCTACACCAGGTATACCAGGTACGTTATCTCCTGTATCACCAGTTAAGCACTTAAAACTAATGTAGTCTTCTTGGTCTACCTCATAGTGTTCTGACCAATTACTGGCAGTTACTTCTTTTCTAGTAACATAACTGAACCTTGAAACTGTAGGCTTAATAAGCAAGTCCCAGTCTTTATCCGAAGATACTAGCCATATTGTGTGCTTAGTCCATAGTTTAGATACTAGGTACGCAGCAATATCATCTGCTTCTACATTCTTGTATCTAAATATAGGATAGTGTTCTCCTAGTAACAACAGGGTTTCTTCAAAATCTTCCATGAAGTTAGCAAAATCTTCGGCTTCTTGCTCGGTTTGTTGAGCGTACTTGTCTTTCCTGTTTTGTTTATACTCAGGTAACAAATTTTTTCTGTAAGAGGAAGAACCCCAATCAGCTGTGATGTATACGCATCCTGTGTTATATGAAGTTGCTAGGCTTTGAACTGTCCTATGGTAATCTTCTGCAAAGTTTCGTTTCTTTTGATGCTTATATCTAAAGGCTAGATTTAAGGCATCTACTATTAATATGTTGTCATTATCTTTGCTAGTTAGTTCTTTGAAGCTCTTTGCCATGTTATTTACCTTCGGGATTGGTTGAATTACATAAGGAAAATCACGCACTAATACCTAAAGAGTACGATTTCTCTATGTTTTTTGTTAAATTTTTGATTTTTAATAATATATTATACCGAACTTTTACCTTAATGTCAAGGAATATTTTTCTTATCTGAACGAGCATAAAAAAATTCTTCTTGACATGCAACCCTACTTACGGTATAATATAGGTTATTGGAATGTAAATTTCGGTATAGGGAAAGTCGACCCTATCTTTAAACTTCGACTAGACGATAATTATGGAGAATGCATGAATAAATTATTAATAGCGGCTGCAGCCGTTACTCTATCCACTGCTTCAGCTCATGCTACCGTTGCTATTTCGGGTGATTACGAAGGTACACTTACACAAGCAGGTGTATACTCTCAAACTTTAGACTTAAAACTAGTAGGTTCTACCCCTTTTGGGTCAATAACTACTATTGTTGACGAGACTAATACTATCACAGATTTATATGCGACAGCTAAGCTACGAGGCGTAGATTTAACTCTAGGTACTGTAGAATCAGTAAGTACTATAAAGGCTTCAACTACTATTGGAGGTATGACAGTAACTATGTCCAAGCCTTCAGGTGGTAAAGAATCTTTAGATGTGAAAGGCAAATTTGCTGGAATCGATGTAACAGTCGAGGACGCAACTAGGTCTGATCGTGAAACTACTATTGGAACTACTATAGCAGGTCTTACTTCTACTGTAAGTTACCAAAAAACAACTGCAGGTACTGTGCTAGACTTAGATACTAGTACTAAAATTGGAGGCTTCACAGTTGCACTAGAGCACGATAAAGCAGCCGATGATACTTCTTCTAACGGTGGTTCTATTTCTATGCCTTTAGGCTTAGTAGGAACTGTTAAAGGTGGCGTGTCTATAGCATCAACTGATGTTAAGACTTACACTTTAGAAGTTACGCAAGGTATTCTTACTGGAAAGTATGAGAAGGTTGGAACTGCTGACGGAGTTGTCTCTGTTGGAGTGAAGATGAGCTTCTAAGAACCTTAACTCAAAAACAAGAAGCCCAGCTCAATGCTGGGTTTTTTGTCTGTGGTAGTTTAATTTCTTAATTTTTTTGTTCTATGGAGTTCTTTTTAATGAGTTTTTATGATTTTGCAGCGCTTTCTTATGTACTTTTTCGTTCTTTAAGCCTATCTTCCTATAATGGAGTTAGACAACTCTCTTTGACAATTGCAGGATTCATACAATAAATTATATTATAGGGAGACTCAAAAAACTTCTTGACAAATTGGTTAAAATTCGGTATAATAGTGTCTATAAAAATTCGAAAATTAACAAAAATTTATAAGGAACAGAAATACAATGGTTAAAAAATTAGTTACTAGAGGTGAGGTTGATGGATTCTTGGGTATAGATACTCAAATTAATTCGTCTGAGAACCCTCTAGAGGAAGCAATAGATATGCTAACTGATTTAATCAATGGTGAGTATTCTGTAGACCAACTGCGTAGAGATGTGCATGAATGGAAGAATACATGGACTGTTATTACACCAAAGAAACCCCGTCCAGCACCAATGCCAGCAATGTCTCCTTTTGAAGATGAGGTAGACTTACGACAAAGAGCAATGGAGGCTAATGTAGCCCGAACTGAAATTAGTGGTAAGTATAACACTAGATGGACTCCTAATGCGAAAAACATTTATAGTCCATAAATACAACTACTGTTGCTAGTAGAATACAAGGGGAACGAGTTGAATAGGACATTATATAAAGGGAATGACTACAAACACCCGTCTCGTTCTGACAGACTAGAAGCCAAGACTAGTCTATAATTAAAGACTTGGAGATGAGGTTGCCACCCTCGCGTTAAACAACCAAGGCAAGGAGGTTTTAGCATGACCTACCGCGTATAAGTATCTATCGACTAGTGAGTAACTTACAGTAACTGAAACGAGATGCCTGAAATAGGGTAACTGAGAAGGTGAATAAAGTGGGTGAGAAACTTAGGGCAAACTGATAGAGCGTGTGGACAAAGGAGGTTCCACCACCCAACTTTCCTACAAATGCCTTACGAGTACCAGTTTATCTGTTGTACCGAAAGAGCAAGGAAACGGTAAAAGAATAAAATGCTGACTTGTCGTAGACGAGTAGGACGAACCCTAGCGATACTATCACTAGGGGTAAGCCCACCCTATAGACAATGCACCCAGACTTCACGAGGTCTGTATCCACACTGGGTTTGCAGTAAATCAAGCCCCAGAACTGGTGGGACACAAGTAAACACGTGCGTCCTCGAGCCATGACGGAAGTGAACAGGTGTAAGGCAGCAACCATCGAACTTTCACTAGGGTATTAAACTGGCTCCCCTATTCTAACACACAATACAGGAACAACAATGACAATAAAATATGAAGTAGTTGTAACTAAGACCTATAAAGTTACTCAAGAGGTAGAAGCGAGTTCTGAAAAGGAAGCCTGTAAAGTAGGCGAACTTATCGCCGATTACGACCTAAACTATGACGGAAACGAACTTACTGTTGACGTCAAATCTAACGCCTTCCCAAAGGAGGAATCAAAAACACTTGTCGCTACATACTCGAAATCAACTCGAGATATTGGTGACCCACAATACCCACCCCATGTTAATGTATATGAGGTACGGGCAGAACACAATATAGAAAGAAGTGATGAGTATGAGGATAAGCCTTATTACCAACTTCGCTACTTCTCTAGACAATGTCGCTATGACTATGGCAACTCACTATTCTACATAGAGGAATTTCCCTACTGTGATGAAGAGTTTGCTCGTCAAGCAGCCCAAAACTGGGTGTCTGGTGATAAGTTACTAGACTTGGACTACGCACTAGCGAAAGACGGCAAAACTATGAAATCAACTTACGCAGGAAACGGATATGGAAGTTATGGGAGGTTAAGATAATGACTGTACCTGACTCTTGGAAAGTTTATGTTCTACAGAAGCAAAATGACATGATTCGTAACTATCTTAGTAAGTACTGGGGTTATACTAAACGAATGATTGATGAGGTTATGGAAACAGGTCAAACACCTCATAGAGCAGAGTATCTAGAAGATGGAACTATGGTACAAGGCAAACAACTTCTCACTACAACAGAGAAGAAGGCAAACTTGCGTAAATACTTGTCTGACAAGTTTCAGTATAGCACTAGAGTAATAGATGAGATACAAGAAACTGGGGAAGCACCATCACTCAAGTATATGGACAAACCAAAAAAAGAACCAGAAGATGACGCCATCTCACCACCCCACTACCAACAAGGCAACATTCAAGTACTTGACTTTATTACTGACCAGAATTTTACTTATCTGGAAGGTAATATAGTTAAGTATATCTGTCGTTATAAGACTAAGAACGGATTAGAGGACTTGGAAAAGGCAGAATACTACTTAAAAGAACTAAAAGACACTTATTGTGCAGACATAAAGCATAAATTCGCACAACAAATAGACGAGGACACACTCTGTGGATAACATTAAAACACTTGAAGAACGAATACTAGGTCTAGAAGAAGAACAGGCTAAAGTAACGACTGCATTTATTAATCGCATAGAAACACTTGAAAAACGAATCCTGCACTTAGAAGAACAACACGCCAAAGTAACGATTGATGCTTTCACTCGCATAGAAACTCTCGAATCACGACTAGAAGTCGTCAAAGAAGTACTTATGGAATCTAAGGCAAAATCCTTTAAATTCTACTCTGAACAAGAATCAAAAGCACTAATAGAGGCACTAACAGGTGTACCTCTAGGCCCAGAAGTAATGAAAACTTGCACTAGGCTTGTACAACTCGGTTGGAACGACCGTTTCGACCAAAAACGCACAGCATCAGCACTACGCTCAAAATATTTGAGGCTCATAGGTGAAAAATAATAAGAAGTGGTATGACATTTTAGACTACTTGGTTGGAGGAACAATCGGACTTATCATAGCATCCTTCTTCACCAGCAATCACTATGTTGCTGCAGTATGGTTTATTATTGGAGGAATTATTCTTGACACAATTATGACTCATTTAGAAAATTCCCAACACTGAACTTCAAATTCATCCAACACATCAAAAATAGTTAACATAAGATGCTCAAAATATGATATAATTATAGTAATTTTATATACTTAAAAAGTTTATTTAGTTTTTACTACTTATACTTAAGAAATCTTCGAGATATCACTGAATCTGATTGGTGAGCCTAAAGCGAATCTAAGCAGATTTGTTGATGTTATTGAAGAAGATTGATATTAAATAAACTTTTAATAACGACAGATGTTAAAGCCTACTATTACGTTCTAAAGCAAGCCCTATATACTAATGCGAACTTACACTAATCGTATAAGATATATTTAAGTTATTGCACAAGGCTTAAAATGAGAGTTAATTGGCTTAAATTTTAATACATAATATGATATTCCTTTAGATTTTTCGTCGCCGTCGTTTAGCGTCAACTCCCTACTCAACCCCAAATTTCTAGTTTTCATACTGAACTGAAATAATCCCATTTAATCAATCCTCCACATCTACCTAAAAGTGGATATTCCTTTAGTTTTCGTACTTAACTAGAGTACCTTAGTAGAACTAGGGCAAGTTTATCATTTCATGATATCTTTGCCCACCTTCTACAAATCGTATTCTCACGCTTACTATCGGACACAAAAAACCCCCAATTAAGGGGGTTTCTGCCGTTTAGCGTAAATTAACTAAGATAGATTAAAAATAGTAGTGGAAAAAATACTATAATAAAGGCTATATCAATCCAATCTAAATGCTTCATACTACTCCTAATAATGAAAGTGGTTCGCTTTATCACGACTTTTCATAAATGGAGTCGGCTGTGTCTTAGCATCCTTTAGACCAGCGACTACTAATACTGATATAAATAATGTGATTACTACTAATGCTGCTGTCATAATACTGCTCCTAATTTAAATACATATCCAATAATGAGGGGTACTAAAACCATGATTAACAAGAATATCATAATACCATTGCTCTTCATCATAGCACCACCTCGACTAATATAACTATTTGTAGCCCCAATATTGATAGGGCTACTGATGTACGGATTATCTCCATACCTATTCTAAAGGTTCTCATACTAAAAACCCTCCTTCAAGTCCTCCACTAACACCTTAAGATATAATAGTTCTGCTTTAGACGACTTTTCTAGTGTCTGTAAGCGTTCTTTATCACCTTGTAACATATCAGCGATTTCTTGTACCATCTCTAACTTAGTGATGGGTTTTTCACCACGCTTAGTGGTATAGTCTTTCTTGACATAAACTTTTTCACGGGATAACTTACCGATAACGGATTTAACAGTCTTTCCCATTTCATTTGCTAACTTGTCTACTGTTTCACGAGTAGGGTTAGTCTGGTACACACTTATCATGTGTTGAGTTTGCTCATCTGTGTAATTCTTTGCCATTACAACCTCGCTACTAAAGTTTCCAAATCTACTTTAGTCATGCTCTGTAAAGATGGGCATTTCATCTCTAGTTTACCCTCTATAAGAGTAACTAGACTTTCTTTTCTAACTACTGAATCTTTAGTGGCAGTAGTTTTACCACTTAATTTGATGTAATGACCAACGGAAACTAACTTAGCACGAATAGAACCTACAGTCTTGCCCATTGATATTGCTAGGTCTTCAACTATAGTTCTGCGTTCAGCGTCATTAGTACCTTCGCCATACAACTTAATCATTTGAGCTACTTGCTCATTCGTGTAACCTTTTTTCATGTTCCTTGCTCCTTCTTGTTGTTGTGTGTACCATCTCTCACCCATGATGTAATCTCTCTACTGAAAGCACATTTCTGTGTGAGTACTGGCGATTGATAATAGCCATTGCTTTGTTCATGCTCTTAGCAAATACATAGGCATTAGTGTGTACACCATGCTCTAGGATTTGCAAGCAAAATACATTGCTTTGGGATTTGGTCTGGTTTTTTGATAGATTTTTCATTGTTATATTATACCAATTTTTCACCATTTTGTCAAGACATTTTTGAACATAAACTGTAAAATAATCCATAAATTTACTTCTGGGCCGCGACCACGAAATCTCGATGCCAATTTGCTGTATATGGGCCCAAATTGGCTTAAAGTGGTACTGTATTGCG
>LWDU01000119.1_pt1 | contig 29406 bp, 26 predicted proteins | sample 727161 | NCBI WGS metagenome assembly LWDU01 (sample SAMN04566230, study PRJNA314399) | hydrothermal vent metagenome | isolation source: deep sea hydrothermal plume seawater | place: Mexico: Gulf of California, Guaymas Basin | collected 2004-07-11
TTTACAGCCTATCATCTGCATCAATAAAATAGATCTAATCTCAATAGATGAAGCCTCTTTACTGACGGCTCCCTATGTGGCGCTGGGGTACTCGGTCTTCTTGACCAACGCGTTAGGTGGCGAAGGAATGCATGATTTCAAAGGTGCTTTACTGGGGCGAACCTCGATTATAGTTGGCCAATCTGGAGTGGGTAAGTCGAGTCTGCTCAATTTTATCGAACCGGGCTTAGGGTTGAAAACCCGGGAAATCATGACTCGGCACGATAGGGGGCGCCACACAACGACAGCTGTACATTTGTTTAAATTGAAGCAGGGTGGATACGTCGCCGATACGCCGGGAATAAAGGAACTACGGCTTTGGGGGATTAAATCTGCGCAATTGGATGCCTATTACCCCGAATTCGAACCGATGCTAAGCCTATGCCAATTTTCCGATTGTAGCCATCTTCACGAGCCGCATTGCGGAGTCAGGGAAGCGGTTGAAGGCCAGCAAATCGCGAAAGCTAGATATGACGGTTACCGCCGGATTTTTGAAGGTTTAAAAGAAGATGAGTGAGCTGACAATAAAAGATTTACTTTCGACCTACGGTAGGTTGTTGGGGTTGAAGATTGTGGCGGGCGAAAAGGGGTTGCATAAGAGCATTAATAGTAGTGATGCCCATCGTCCAGGATTGGCATTGGCGGGTTTTGTTGAATTATTCACCTTGGACCAGGTCCAGTTGCTCGGGAATACGGAGGTAGAGTATTTGCGCAGCCTGACACCAGTTCGCCGCCGTCAAGCGCTTGAGATTATGTATCAATTCGATATTCCATGTGTGATCTTAACCGGTCGTGGCAGGGTTCAACCCGAATTAAGAGAATTAGCGGAGGAGCGCGCAATTCCGTTGCTCAAATCAGATTTTAATACGGCCAAGTTTACGCATCTGATTCATTTTTACTTAGATGGGGTCTTTGCGCCGCAATTATCTGTACATGGTACGTTGGTCGACGTGGATGGAGTGGGGTTGCTTTTTAGGGGGCGTAGTGGTATCGGTAAAAGTGAAGTCGGATTAGATCTAGTTGAACGTGGGCATCGTTTGGTTGCTGATGATGTGGTAATAGTCAATAGAAAAGCCCAAGGGATTCTCGTCGGACATAGCCCTGAAATCCTTCAGGATCATGTAGAGATACGTGGAATTGGAATAATCGATGTTAAGAAAATGTTCGGGGTTAGAGGGACTCGGCGACAAAAGAGGGTGGAAGTTTTGGTAAATCTAGTCGATTGGGATAATGAATTCACCTATGAACGTTTGGGGCTTGAGGAAGGCCGGATTGTAGTGTTGGGCGTAGAATTGCCAGAGGTCTATATCCCGCTTTTTCCAGGTAAAAATATAACCGTCATCGCCGAGACCATTGCCATGGATTATTTGTTGCGGTTGGATGGGCAGCACTCGGCGCAGGAGTTTAATCAACGATTAAACGATAAAATCAAGCAAAATAAGGATTCAAACACTAACTAATACGAATAAATGGCATGTCAGTTGCTTGAAATCAGTGAAGGAATTTGGTTGCGATAAAAGATATTCATCAAAATCAGGTATGGGTAAATTGCTAAAATACAAGTGGTTGTACATGCTTCTGATCTTGCCGAGTACTAATCTATTGGCGGCTGATGAACCAGTTCGCCGTGGGGCGGAACCTTCTATTGAGGAAGATTTGCGTCGCCATCTGAGAAAACTCGACCGCTGGGATGTTATACAACTATTGCGTGCTGAGCGAGATGTTGACGCTAAGCAAAAAAAACAGGCGCAGGTCAGTAGTAATCCCGAAGAGTTGGCCATACTTGCTGAGGATGAGGACAATGGAGTTCGGTTTTATGTCGCGGCGAATCGGCATACTCCTATCGACATTCAACTTTTACTAGCGCAAGATAGCGAGCCAATTGTTCGCTCAGGTATTGCTATTACATTAAACTTTGATCCTATGGGATCTACCTTTCAAAAAAAACTAATAGAGCGGATTGGTCATCGATTAGCCATAGATAAAAGGCCTTTGGTTAGACTCGGGTTGTCTAGTAATCAAAACTTACCTGAATCTGTTTACGATGCTTTGGCAATGGACACGGATCCATTGATACGAAGGCAACTCGCCGAAAATCTCAAAACACCGCAATTGGTATTGGAAAAATTAGTTCAGGACAGTGATCAAGCCGTTGTTGTGACTGCTTTAAAACATCGTAATATCCCGGGGGCTTGGCTCCAGCAAATGAGTGATGACCCATCGCCAATAGTGCGTAAAGCGGTGTGCCAAAATGTTAATACTTCCATAATAACCCTAGAGAAGTTGTCCACAGACCAAGATCCAGCAGTGCGCAACGCGGTTGCTATGCATTCTACAACTAGCCATGATATCTTGGTAAATTTGGCAAGCGATATTGATGCTACCGTCTTACTTGCTGTTGTTCAGCATTCACGCGCAGACCGTAGTTTATTACTCAAGTTTTCGAAGTATGATCAAAATTTACAAATCCGCCAAATTGCTCGTGATCGTTTGATTCCCTTATTACAAGGGGAAATTCGAGAAGATATTTTAGAAAGATGGGGAAATAAATAGAGGGCATATAGTGTAAATTATGTAAATCAATACTGTGGACACTTTTTCTATTTTGAGCTAATTCGCATGATGGTTTTATCCGTAAGTTATTATTTATAAATAGGTTATGTATTTTATATGTTAATTTCTGCAAACTATTGTTTATCAACGACTTAAAAAAGTGTCCACAGTATTGGTAAATAGAATATAAAAAATTAATTAATTCACTTTTGTTGCTTCGATTTTTCCAGCGAGAGTTCCAGGTTTATTACAATATTATGCATTGTGCTCGCTTTCCTCATCAAAGCCTCTGTCTCGTCTTTTAGTGTGGATTCTTTTTCAGCGACCTCGGTCAATTGTTTTCTTAGATCGTCAGTAATTCTTTGATCGTGCTGCACTTTGTCACGCAACTTGCGCAATCGCAATGATGTACAATATTTCGTTAGTGCAACAAGCAGGAAAGTTAATATCGCCCAAATCATATCTGGTATTATCCTTATTTACTATAATTTACCAATGAAGTCTGTAACATTGGACTCGCCTAGAAGTCTAAACTATATCTCCTCATAACTCCTCGCGCAAGATCTGAATGGCCAATCTGTTTATAATGGGCGATTCTGCCCAAATAAGAGCACATCAAGAAGCAATTGCAGATTTTGAAGACATTATACTTATAGAACACGATGGCGACCACCTGTCCTTAGATCTTGCTACGGTTGACGGACTGGTTTTATTGGACGTCGAGGATAAGACTTATTGGATTAAGGCCGCAATAGAAGCGGATATTTTTATATTGGCAACACATCCTATTCACCGGCAGTTCGACCCTTTTATGAAGATGATACAAGGAGTCCAACCGTCTTATATCCACATAATGTCGCTCGGCCTACATACAGAGTTCTGCACAAGATTGATCAAAGCGCAGGTGGCCATTCAACCGGCCTCGCATTTTGTTATAGACCTAGCTATCAATTCAAGCAGCCAGACTCTTTCTCGTGAATATTTTTCCGATCAAATGGCTTTATCTTTCTGTGACCTGCTATTGGCCACATGGGGACCAGTTGATGTGCTATACAGTCGCATGCGAAATTTCTTCCATTCGGGGCCAAACGAAGATACCACGACAGTTTTTTTAACAATGCACAATGGTGCTGAAGGGCTATTTATGCTCGTAGATTCTTCCGCTCAACATTCTACCGGGCGCATACGTTCTTATAGCGTAGACGGTCAGGTTGATATAAACACTGCCCTGGCTTTTGAACGCAACGATCTTAGATCTTATTACCGCAGTTTTATAAATACAATCAATGGTCAGTCCGAACCCCTTTTAAGCCTATCACAAGTCGTCGAGAGTTATCGATTGTTACAATGGATGCGTAAATCGGCCCGCACGAATCAACCTCTCAGTAAAAGGGGGGGGCGTTGAAGGGGCGGAACGAATCATTATATTTCGCGTTCGCATTGGCGATCTTCCTATTTGCCGTTGTCTTATTGCTCAACTTAATTGAACCGACAGCGATTCCTGTCTCTGAGGATCAATATAGCAAGATACGGGACGCCAATCTTATCGACGCTCTTGTTGTTTGCCCAACTGGAACTTATTGGCAGTTGAAACAGTCTGTTCGCATTCAGCGGGAAGGCGGGGAGGCACTAGCGCAGCGTATTGTGCTAATGGATGATCTTGAGTCCATCGCTGTTGGAACCTGGCGCGACAGGGGAGGGGTGGAGATTGAAGGTCAAGAGACATCTCCGTATTGGGCTCCGCTATTTATTTCGATGTTATTAGGTATTGGTTTGTGGCATGGGTGGTCGCAAATTCAACAGGACTTTAAAGGGGGAGGATCTCCGCGTCGCCGATTGCAAGAGTTGGATAACGACCTAAAAGCAGGCCGGATCACAGAAGAGGAATTTAAGGACCGCGCTGAACGGATTTGGCCCGAATTATGAACCTGGAGTGCAGATGGCAGCCAATATTCAACTGCTAGAAGAAAATATAATTAACAAAATTGCAGCAGGCGAAGTGGTTGAAAGACCTGCATCGGTTGTTAAGGAGTTAGTTGAAAACTCAATCGATGCTGGAGCGGCAAAGGTCAATGTCGCCATCCGGGCAGGGGGCAAGCAATCGATTGTCGTCTCCGATGATGGTATGGGCATGGGCCGAGAGGATATTGGTATGTGCGTTCATCGACATGCTACTAGCAAGATGTCTTCAGCTTCCGATTTATTTCAAATCGATACGCTTGGTTTCCGCGGCGAAGCCTTAGCTAGTATTGGAGCCATAGCCCACCTATCAATTGAATCGCGCTCGCAAGCCGATGAGGAAGGTACGCGTTTAGTCGTTGAAGGGGGAATTGAACGTGAGATGCATGGCATTGGCCGAGCTAGGGGGACTACGATTACGGTGCGCAATTTATTCTTTAATACCCCGGCTCGTCGTAAATTCATGCGCCACGTCGACACCGAAGCTCGCCATATTAGCCAGATTATAATACATCTTGCAGCGAGCTATCCGGCAATTGGATTCGAATTGCAAAACGAAGAGCGCTCTACGATGAATTACTCTCCAGCGACCCGCCAGGAGAGGGCGACCGATTTACTTGGGGTGACTTCGCGTGGACTTGTGGATGTGCAATATGAGCAAGAGGGACTTAAAGTCGAAGGTGTCCTCGCGGTGCCTGAATTTTGCGATCGAAGCAGAGGGAAGCAATATATAGTCGTTCGAGGCAGGCCGATTCATTCTAGGCCAATGGTCGAAGCTGTAATACGGGGTTATGGCGGCTTATTATCGGAGGGCCGATCTCCAGTATTTATGCTTTGGTTAGATATGGATTCGCGGAAAATTGATGTAAATGTGCATCCGACAAAAAGAGAAATACGGCTTGCCAATGAGGCACAGGTAACAGCAGCAATAGAAGCTTGTGTAAGAGAGAGCCTGCGCATGCCAGACGCTCGATCCTTTGTTTATGACAGCCAGGCGTCGGATTTTAGGCCAGCTAAAATTGGCGAACCTTCTCGGCTCGACCTCAATCCGTCCATTGAGTTGAATCGCCCAAAAGAAGAGTCCAGTGTTGTACGAGCAATTAATACACTGCCTGATCAGTTGTCGTTTTCGCTTATTGCTCCTTCTGCAGTTCCCAAAAGCGATTCAAGTGCTCAAGATATCGATACGTCTATTTTGCATGAAAATCCAAAAATATGGCAAATTCACGGACAATATATACTCGTGCAAATAGACGACGGGTTGCTTTTGGTCGATCAACAAGCGGCCCATGAACGGATAAATTATGCCAGAGCTATGGAGCAAATAAATGACTCGGTAAGTGATTGTCAGCAATTACTCTTTCCTTTAAAGCTAGAAATGGGACTGGCCGACTGTGTCATTTTTCGTGAATTACGTGATGATTTTTCTAAATTGGGTTTCGTCGTTAGAGATTTTGGCGAACGGACCATATTGGTCGAGGCGATACCTGTAGAACTTGAGCATTGGGGCGAAGGAGAATTCTTTTATCAATTACTGAATGATGCTAGGGATGGGCATGAGTCTGGCGGCACGTGGCGGAATGCGATGGTATTAGCCTATGTGCGCAAGATCAGTATTAAGAAAGGGCAGACATTGGGGATTGATGAGATGAGAGGGATCATGGATCAATTGTTAAATACCGATGAGCCACATATAAGCCCGGCGGGCAAGCCGATTATGGCAAAGCTGCAATTAAGCGCAATCGATCGATTATTTAGAAAGTTATAGTTTATAGCGTATTTTCCTACATCTCATACTAACGATAATGCCTGTTATGGTTAGTATAAGATATTGTTAATTAAAGAGTTGTGGTTTGTTAGTTTAATTTTATAGTTACTATATAAATACTTAATGACAGATTTTTATAATCATGCTATATTTGGAATCCCAGAATACTTTGATTGCCTATATACACAGTAAGGGTCTATACATGAACAACTTACCCATTGTCTCCGGCAATGGAATGCGACCTACATTAGAGGGTCCCCTTCAGCAGTTTCTCAGTGGCCAACTCAGCGAACGGACCCGGCGCGCTTATTCTGCTGATTTACAGCACTTCTTTACATTTATTGGAGTTGATCAAGTTATACTCGAAGATTTACAATCGATCACCTATGAGCATATTATCGCTTTTAGAAATGATCTTGCGAGCCGAGAGTATAAACGCAGTAGTATCAATCGAAAATTAGCCAGTTTAAAGGCATTATTTAAAATGCTGGTCGCCGCCGGTCATGTTGATAAAAATCCCGCAGATTCAACTCTTGTACGCGGGTATAAAGTCGATGAGACCTTCTCGGGAAAGGCCTTATCAAATCAGGTATTGGCAAAAATACAACGAGCTATTACTGATTCGGCAATTTTTCAATTGTTAACCTTTGGCGGGTTGCGCAGATCTGAAGTGGCGAACATTGCCTGGGCAGACATTGCAACAGAGGGCGTATTTTACATTCTACACCTCCCCCAGACTAAATCTGGTATGGCACAAGAGATCAAACTGCAAGCGTCGGTTCTACACCACCTAGAGACCTACAAACAAGCGCTTTTGCAATCTGGTTATTCTACGGAAGTCGATATAAAAGTATTTATTAGCCTCTCCAGGAATGCCTCGCGAGGCAAGCCGTTAACAGACCAATCAATTAATCACATTGTTAAAAAATACGCCCGCCGTGCTGGCGTTCCGCAAAATGTCACCGCCCATATGTTTCGGCATACCTGCTGTACTCTTGCCATTGAAGGCGGAGCAAAACCACAGCAGGTTCAAGCGCATCTTCGTCATAAAGATTTAAAAACGACTATGCGGTATTATGAAAATCGAGATAAGCTTTTAGACAATGCTTCAGATTATATTAAAATTTAGACGCAATCGATAACGTAATAGTTAGTCTTGTATTGATTTGATTTACATATAATTAATTATATGACTAATAAATACGAAATTTCATACCACAATATTAACAATTTTGCCCGGGACTAGGATAAAACGCTTGATTTGGCCTACATCAGTAACATGCTTCTTAACACTCTCTAAGGATAAGACTAACTCTTTTATTTCGTCTTCATTCATGTTTAGGGCAACCTCTACCTGGTCACGTACTTTTCCATTTACTTGAATTGGCAAAATAGCCATATCTTCAACTAATTTTAGGGGATCAGATACAGGCCACTTTTCCATACCTGCCCCTTCTCCTGCAAAACCTGCAAGTTGCCAAATTTCTTCAGCAATATGCGGAGCCAAGGGTGCCAATAACTGCAAAAATGGCCTGGCTACGGCCTGAGGTACCTTATCTAAGGAAACTAATTCGTTATTTAGTTCGATGAGTGCAGCTATTGCGGTGTTAAATCGTAAACCTTCAATATGCGCTGTGACTTTTTCTATTGTTTGATGAAGTTTTTTATCTAGTTCGGGTTCAATCCCCTCACTAATTTTCACCAGCCTGTCTTGATCTATGAAATTGCGCCATACTCTTTGTAAAAATCGCTGCATCCCCCTGATGCCTTCCATGCTCCAAGGTGCACTTGCTTCTAGCGGCCCCATATACATTTCATAAAGTCTTAACGTATCGACGCCAAATTCTGCACCGATTTCCTCTGGTGGCAAACCATTTTTGTAGCGCTTCCCCATCTTTCCAGTTGATTTTATCAGCTTCTTATCTGTGCCGCGTTCATAGGGCACCTCATCGCGAAATTCAACTTCACGAATGTCGATATAAACACCGCGTTCGTCTTGAAATGCGTCGGCTGTTATCATTCCCTGATTAAAGAGTTTTTTGAACGGTTCCGGTGTCGAAATATGGTCGAGATCATACAAGACCTTGTGCCAAAATCTCGCATATAATAAGTGTAAAACAGCATGCTCAGCCCCCCCGATATAAAGATCGACAGGCATGAAATACCCTTCTTTCGCCTTATCGCAAAAGACATCGCTGTTTAAGGGATCGATGAATCGCAAAAAATACCAGCACGATCCAGCCCATTGCGGCATGACATTCAACTCTCGCTGGTAGGTCTCACCGTTAATTTCAATAGTAGCCCATTCAGATCCAGCCCGATTTAAAGGCGGTGAAACAGGCCTGGATGGATCATCTGATGTTTCCGGCCGAAAATCGTCCATTGCAGGTAAAACAACGGGGGGATCCAACGGGATCGAATATCCTTCCGAGTGGGTTGCGAGGGGAAAAGGCTCCCCCCAATAGCGCTGACGAGAAAATATCCAATCGCGAAGTTTGTAATGTACAGCTTCTTTACCCAGGCCGGTTTCAGTTAATTCGGCGATAATTTTATTCTTTGCCTCTTTACTTTTTAAACCGTTTATGGCAAAAGCACTATCCCCAATAACCGGCGAATTTATGGCAATGCCACTTCCAGAGTAACACAGATCATCACGTTGGCCATCCCCTTCGACAACCGAGACAATCTTTAAACCATAGGCCAGAGCAAAGGCGTGGTCGCGTTCATCGTGCGCCGGCACGGCCATTATAGCTCCAGAGCCATAATCCATACTGACATAGTCCGCGACAAAAATAGGGATCTCTTCGCCGTTGACTGGGTTTGTGGCATATATGCCAGAAAAAATACCGGTCTTCTCTTTTTTATCTTCATCAACAGCCATCTCGGTTGCAGCAGTATCAACATACTTCCGAATGGCTTCGCGAATATCTAATCGTGGCTCTGGCCCCCGCCATCTATCCAACGCCTTAGTCGGCCATTCATCAGGTACCAGATAAGAGGTTTTCTCAGGATCAATTAAAGGGTGCTGCGGAGCTATAACCATAAAAGTAGCACCAAAGAGCGTATCGGGCCGGGTCGTAAAAACGGGCAGTTGACCGGCGATCTCACCATCCATGGGATCTATAATATCAAACCGCACCTCAGCTCCGAAGCTTTGCCCAATCCAATTACGTTGCATGATCTTAATTGGCTCTGGCCAATCCAGCGTAAAAGGGCTTCCATTTCGGTCTTCAAGTGGTGCATCAAGATCCTCGAGAAGACGGGCAGCATAATCGGTGATGCGCATAATCCACTGTTTAAGAGGTTTGCGATAAACCGGAAAATCACCTCGCTCACTACGGCCATCGTTTGTAACTTCTTCATTGGCCAATACAGTGCCCAGCCCCGGACACCAGTTAACAACGACTTCCTGCTGATAGGCAAGCCGATAATTATTGAGCACAGCTTTTTGATCAGCCGTTTTAAGCGCTCCCCATGATGTATCTGCAAACTCACCCAATATTTTACGATCAGCCTCAGAATAAGATTTTCCTTCGGCAAACTTCAACTCTAGATCTTCTATTTTTTTTGCTCGACCATGAATAGCTCTGCCTTGACCATCCTGCCAGATATCATCCGTATCAAAATAACAGTCGAATAACTGAGTAAATATCCATTGTGACCATCGATAAAAGTCTTCTCGAGAAGTTGCGATCTCACGATCCCAGTCGAAGGAAAGTCCTAGAAATTGTAATTGGCTGCGGATAGAATCGATATTCTCTTCCGTTATAATAGCCGGGTGCACATTGTGCTCGATAGCATATTGCTCTGCCGGTAAACCAAAGCTATCAAAGCCCATAGGATGCAAGACATTAAACCCCTGCATCCGCTTGTAGCGGCTATAAATATCGCTGGCGATATATCCTTTAGGATGGCCGATATGCAAACCTGCACCACTTGGGTATGGGAACATATCGAGTATATAACACTTGGGCTGCCCCTCGATAAATCCATCCTCCCCTGGTCCTATCGTTTTATATATTTTATTCTCTAGCCAATGGGTTCGCCATTTCTCTTCAATTTTTGAGAAATCATATGCGCCTTTTACTATAATAGTTGACATAATTTTTATTATGAGCCCTTATTGATTCAAGATCATGAAATTAGAAAAGACGGCCGAATTAAATTCGGTCGTCTTTTCTAATTTATAAAGCGATAGCGGCATAGGCCATATTGTGGATTTATTTTTTGAGCAAGGCCTTATGGCTGAGCCGCATTTTACCACCTGTATCGATTTCAAGTACCTTAACAGCGATCTTTTCCCCTTCGGCAACAACGTCTTCAACTTTCTCTACCCGATTATGCGCCAATTCGGAGATATGTAAAAGACCTTCTTTACCTGGCAGGATTTCGACAAAGGCGCCGAAAGGCATAATGCGCTTGACCGTGCCATCGTATTCCTTCCCAATCTCGGCATCCGCGGTGATACCTTCAATCATGCGACGCGCTTCCTGGGCAGGACCGGCCTCAACCGAGGCAATGGAAATCGTTCCATCTTCGGCAACGTTGATAGTCGCCCCCGTCTTTTCGATTTCGCGAATCGTTTTTCCACCTGGACCGATGACCGCGCCAATCTTGCTTTGGTTGATCTTGATGAACTCGATGCGGGGTGCCCAGCGAGAAAGGTCGTCCCGAGATTCGGAGAGGCATTCGTTCATAATGCCCAAAACCTTGTCGCGGCCTTCTTTAGCCCTGTCGAGGGCCTCTTTGAGAATTTCCAACTTTAGGCCTTGAACCTTGATATCCATCTGTATAGCTGTGATGCCATCAATGGTGCCGGCCACTTTGAGATCCATGTCACCCAAAAAGTCTTCGGCGTCGCGGATATCGGTTAGCAGTTCGTATTCGTCCCCCTCCATGACCAGCCCCACACCCGTTCCGCATACGGCGGTCTTGATCGGGATGCCAGCATCCATTAGGGCCAAAGAGCAACCACATACCGTTGCCATTGAGCTTGAGCTGCTTGATTCGGTAATATCGGCAACCAAACGGATCGTATAGGGAAAAGATTCATCGGATGGGATTACCGGTTCAATAGCGCGTTCGGCTAGATGCCCGTGACCAATGTCACGCCGCCCTGGACCTCTTTCAAAGCGCACTTCGCCGACGGAGTAAGCTGGGAAATTATAGTCAAGGTAATAGGATTTAAATCGCTTACCTTTCAGGTCATCAGCCATGCGCTCATCCAATTTTGTTCCAAGGGTGGCGACACAGAGGGCCTGGGTTTGGCCGCGCGTAAAAAGAGCGGAGCCGTGTGTGCGCGGAAGAATTGAACTTTCACAAGCAACCTCCCGCACCTCATCAAGTGCCCTGCCATCAATGCGGCGTTTTTCTTTGAGAATCATCCCCCGCATATCGGCCTTGAGCAGCGCTTCTATTTCGGCTTTGATCTGCTTTGCACCCTCTGGAAAACGCTCAGCAAGTCCCTCGAGGACGTCGGCCCTAACCTCGTCGATTAGGCCTTGGCGTTCTTCTTTAGCTGGGATCCTATTCGCTTCTTTTATTCGATCACTTGCCAGTTCGCCAACAGCAGCAACCAGTTCGGTGTCGACCTCGTCGGCTTCGATTTTTATTTTCTCTTTACCAACCTCGGCGACGAGCTTTTCCTGCATTACAACCAGGTCCTTGATATGCTCGTGACCAAAAGCCAGCGCATCGACGAGATCCTGCTCCGAAACCTCATGGGCTCCACCTTCGACGCTTACGATCGAATCGGCAGTACCGCAGACGATAATTTCAATATCACACTCTTCTTGCTGACTATGTGTTGGATTCGCAATAAACTCGCCGTCCATACGGCCGACACGAACCGCTCCCATGGGACCAGCAAAGGGTATATCAGAAATACTTAAAGCAGCAGAGGCGCCCAATAAGCCTAGAACGTCAGCATCGTTTTCTCCATCATAGGAAAATATCGAAACGTAAACTTGGACCTCATAATGAAATTTCTTTGGAAACATTGGGCGTATCGGATGATCGATTAGCCTCGCGCTTAGGGTTTCTTTTTCTGTCGGACGCCCTTCACGCTTAAAAATATTACCGGGAATGCGACCACCGGCATATGTTTTTTCCCTATAATCAACGATTAGGGGCAAGAATCCCCTATCCTCAGGGGTATTGGTGCGGCAGGCAGTTACCATAACAACGGTCTCACCGTATTGCAGCCATACGGCGCCATTGGCCTGCTTGGCAATTTTCCCCGTCTCCATCGACAGGGTCTGGCCACCTAATTGATGTTCTAGTTTAGTCATTGATATATCTTTCGCTCTTTCCGTTGAGGTTGTACGATGCCGCATCCCGCTTGTCGGGAGGGTATCGCTTTGATTATCGGCGCAATCCGAGTTCGCGGATCAATGCCGAGTAAGCCGTCGGATCCTGTTTCTGGTAATAAGTCTGTAAGCGCTTCCTCTTGCCTATTAGCTTTAATAATCCCCGTCGGGTACTAAAATCCTTCTTCTGATCCTTTAAATGCTCAGTCAAATTCTTAATACGTTCAGTAAGAATCGCTATCTGCGCGGGCGAGGCACCGGGTCCAGCCTCTTTGCCATACTTCTCAACCAATTCACTTTTTCTTTCAGTCGTTATCGACACCTTCTACCTCCGTCGTTAATTGCTGTGCGCTTCCGTTCGGATTATTGAATAGAATACGCGCTTGTTGAATGTCTTTGTTAATTTGCGCTATTAATTCGCCAGGATTGGCGAAAGGGCGCTCTTCTCGCAGTTTCTTACTTAAGGCAACAGCGAGTTTGCGACCATAAAGGTCACCCTTAAAATCGAGAATATGCAGTTCAACGGTTATTGCTGTACCGCCAAATGTCGGTTTGGTACCAATATTTGCCAAGGCATGAAATTTTTTGTCCTCATCATCGCGGACAAAAGCCGCAAAAACCCCCTTGGGCAAACTTTCCACGATATCTCCACTTAATGAGATATTCGCCGTTGGAAACCCAAGTTGTTGGCCACGCCCCTGCCCCCGAATGATCTCACCAGTAAAGCACACAAGGTTGGGTTTCATTCGTTAGGCAATCGATTGCGACTGCCGTAAAACACAAAAGGGTTGTAATGCACCTTCTTGCCAGCGGCCAATTCCATAGAGAGTCTCCGCCGAATCAAAAACTGCACAAACTTCGTTTTCGTTGACGACAGCAACAGGAAGACCTTGAATCGATTTACCCTGAGTAAAATCACCCAAATAAACATCATCCAACTCAATAGCAGCCAAATCGCTCAATGCTTGGCGAGGATGGGCAAATGATTCTTCGATAATGCCCCTCTCCCGCTTGGCGGCAATATCATCCAATGTTAAAGCCATATCGATTCCAAGGCCTCCAACCCGCAGTCGACGCAAGTCTGCAAGATAAGCCCCTGTGCCCAAAGATTTCCCCAAATCAGCTGCAAGTGAACGAATATACGTCCCCGAAGAGCAATGAACCCTGAGGAGCAATTGGGGGAAATCATATGTCACGAGCTGTATATCGTAGATCCGGATACGACGAGCTTTAAGGGCGACTTCTTCCCCGCGCCGAGCCCGCTTATAACTTCGAACTCCTGCTACTTTCACAGCAGAATACGCATGAGGGACTTGATCTATTTCACCGCTAAAATCTTGCAGTTTATCAATAACTTCGCTAGCATCCGGAATGCTATAACCTGATTCCTGCAGAATAGGTCCTTGTGAATCACCTGTAATACTTGTTGCTCCGAGGCTAATCGTCGCCTCGTACACTTTGTCTGTTTCGCTCAACCAACGGTTTAACCGAGTATATCTCCCCAAGCACACAACCAATACCCCGCTGGCGAGGGGATCAAGCGTACCGCAATGACCAATCCGGCGCATTTGTAATATGCGCCGGAGAGAAGCTACAATATCGTGGGAAGAAGGTCCCTTACCTTTGTCGACAACCAAAACCCCGGCAATCTCCGGATCAGTCTTCCTGGTCATCACCAATACTATTAATAAGTGAAGTTACGTGAGCAGCCCGCTCAGCGGTATCATCATATTCTACGTTTAACTGGGGGGCATAGCGCAAGCTCATTCTTTGTGCGATTTCGCGTCGAATATATCCAAGCCCATTACGCATACCGGCAAGCGCAACTTCTTTGTCATCCTCATTGTCGCCCATCGCACTGATAAATATTTTGGCGTAACCCAAATCACGCGAGAGTTCAACATCGAGTATATTGACCATTGCGAGCCTAGGGTCTTTCATCTTGCGGAGGATATCACTCAACTCGCGCATCATTTGCCCCCGGACTCGGGTAATTCGCTGTGGAGACGCCATTATCGCTTAGTTTACTTCCATCTGATAGTCGAGTAACTGGCCCCTATGGTCGGCCTCGATAAAATTGACAAACTGGGACCAGGACTTCATCACAATGCTGGGTAGCCGAACTGACGACCGCACCCCCCAGCGCTCGCTGCCACAATTCTTGATCGCCAACTTCGGCATTAAAACTGCAACAAGCAACTCATAACAGTCAATGTTGCAACCCGCGCTATAGTGTTCGCGCAGTCTCCACAAAGACCATCGCCTCGACGATATCCCCCTCATGCAAATCGTCAAAACCCTCAAAACCCATTCCACATTCAAAACCTTCAGCAACTTCACGGACATCGTCCTTAAAGCGCCGCAAGGAGGAAAGTCCGCCCGTAAAAACCGCTTCGCCTTCTCGGATTACACGCACCTGATTGTTGCGATTGATAGTTCCGCTCTGCATCATGCAACCTCCAATAGTGCCCGTGCGAGATGAAGTGAAAATTTGGCGCACCTCGGCCCGTCCCACAATCTGCTCATCCATTGTCGGTACAAGCAAGCCACTCAATCCCGCTCTGACTTCTTCGACAACTTCATAGATGATCTTATAGTTACGTATCTCTATGCCTTCCCGAGAAGCGAGATCGCGCGCCGAAGGTTCGGTTTGCACATGGAAACCAATCAAAATCGCATCAGAGGCAGCGGCCAGCAAAACATCTGACTCAGAAATCGCACCGACAGCGCTGTGTATTACATTGACTCTTACTTCTTCGTGGGTTATGCTTCCGAGCTCTTGAGAAATGGCCTCAACCGATCCATCAACATCCCCCTTAACGACAACCCGTAAGTCCTGTACCTTGCCCTGCTGAATCCGATCATGCAAATCACTAAGCGTGACGGTCCGCAATTTGCGATGGTCCTGTTCGCGCTTAATCAATTGGCGGCGCTGGCTCAAGTCCTTTGCTTCACGTTCGGAGCTGGCAGTAGCGAAAATATCACCAGCCTGTGGAACCCCGGGCAAACCCAGAACTTGCACTGGAGTAGAGGGGCCAGCCTCCTTGAGCCGCTGACCATGCTCATCGAGTAAAGCTCTAATACGACCACTATTAACGCCTGTAATAAAGGGATCACCTACTCGAAGAGTGCCTTCCAGGACAAGAACAGTGGCAACTGGACCGCGGCCCTTGTCCAACTTTGCTTCAACAACAGTCCCTCGGGCCCTCTTATAGGGGTTTGCTTGTAATTCGAGCAATTCGGCTTCGAGCAGAAGCAATTCAAGTAAGTGGTCAATTCCCTGGCCAGTTATTGCAGAAATCTCAGCAAATGGAACTTTCCCCCCCCATTCTTCAACGAGAACATCGCGCTCTGCTAATTCCCTTTTAATTTTGGAGGAATCGGCTGCCGGCAAATCGATTTTGCTGATTGCAACAACAATCGGCACTTGGGCAGCTTTGGCATGATCAATCGCTTCAATCGTTTGCGGCATTACACTATCATCGGCAGCGACGACAAGAATTACGATATCCGTGACTCTCGATCCGCGTGCACGCATAGCTGTAAAGGCCGCATGACCAGGAGTATCGAGGAATGTCACGCTACGACCATCGTCCATTTTTACAACATAAGCACCGATATGTTGCGTAATTCCCCCAGACTCACCCTCTGCGACCTTGCTCTTGCGCAAATAATCGAGCAGGGAGGTTTTTCCATGATCGACATGCCCCATTACCGTCACGACGGGCTGGCGAGGTTCTGGCTCACCAACTTCTTCTTCCTCTTCAAGCTCTTCTAGTTCTTCTTCTTCTTCTAATTCGGTCTGCACTACTTCATAACCAAATTCATCGGCCACGGTTTGCATCGTGTCCATGTCCAAGCGCTGGTTAATCGTAGCCATAACACCCAACTGCAAGCACATAGCAATGACTTCACTCACTTTGACGCCAAGTTGTTCGGCAAATTCGCCAAGTGTTATAAATTCACTGACAGTTAGTTGCTGTATCTCACCTTCTACTACATCACCTTCTTCTCGAGGTCCGCGATCGTAACGTCGGCGTACACGCCCCTCATTGAGTTGACTAAGAGTCCTCCGCACATTTTCCTGAACTTCTTTAGCATCAGGAGCGCCCTTCCCCCCACGTTTTCCACGCTTCTTCTTACTCGTCCCAGCATTAGCATTAGTGCCAGCATTAGCATTAGTGCCAGCATTGGCATTAGTGCCAGCAGCCTGAACAGTAACCTCCCGTTTTTCTCCTAACCCCTCGCGTGTGCCCCCCGTCTCTCCCTCTTGCGCCTTACCTCCCCGGCGCCGACCTCGCCGACGACTCCCCTCGTCCTTTTCTGGTAAAGGAGCAGGACGCCCAGTCTCTTGAGCAGCCGCACCGGAACTCTTATTGCGAGCCCCGCCGCCGCTTTTTTCCTTGGCCTTAGTTTTTCCCGAAGAGTGTTTTTCAACCAGCTTACGGCTATCCTCTTTTGCTTTCTGCCGCTTCACCTCTTCGATCGAACTCTTTTTCTCTTCTTTGATCTTACGGGTAATAGCCTCCAGCATATCGGGAGATACCACGCTCATATGGCTCTTAACTTCAATATCCATCCCCTTGAGCATGGATATGAGCGCATCGCTGGATAATTTCTGTTCTTTTGCTACTTGATATACTCTGCGCTTTTCCAAAAAAGGTACTCCCTCAAGTAAGGGCCGCTCCTAAAAACCGGTTAGGCCCCTTGTTCTGGCTCTTCTTCACTATTCTCAGAATTTAGATGTTCTGGATCGGCTGAGACCACTTCCTCAGTATTTTCTACAGCACCCTCAGCAATATCAGACCCGGTCTCAATATTTTCATCGATGTCGACTGAAATATCCTGTCCAGTCGTGGGTTCATCATCCCCCCCAACGGGCTCAGCAATAGCTTCAGACGGCTCTTCCTCGACTCCACCCTCAACAACGGCCGCCATCTCACTATCAGCTTCAGTCTGAGTAGCCGTGCTCTCAGAATCCGGGCCAGTGTTATCTACCAAGCCTTCAGTCAACGTGTTCACATCAATTTCGCCATGTTCTGCGAAAAAATCGGTAGCAGATTGCCGTATGGTACTGACCATTTCGGCATCCTCTAAACCCGGGACCGTTTGCAGAAGCTCCAAATCCGCTTCGGTGATTGAAGTGATCGAATCGAAACCTGATGTAGTCAAGCTCAGTGCGATCAATTCACTAATACCCGGTATCATTCTAAACACTTGTTGATATTTCTCTTGCTTGACTCGCCGCTCTTGGTACTGATCTTCGGTGATAATATCAAGGCCCCAACCGGTCAATTGGACCGCGAGTCTTGAATTTTGCCCCCCTTTGCCAATGGCTAATGAGAGCTGGTCTTCTTCAACGATCACTACCGCATGGCGGCGACGCGAATCGGTAATACACCGAGTGACAGTGGCTGGACTTAGAGCACGCATAATGAAAATGTCGGGTTCGTCGATCCATGGAACAATATCGATTCTTTCCCCACTTAATTCCCGAACAATTGCCTGAACCCGAGACCCCTTAACACCAACACAAGCCCCTACCGGATCAACTCTTTCATCGGTTGAACTAACTGCGATCTTCGCCCTTTCACCGGGTTCCCGTGCAACTCCGTGAATATCGACGATCCCTTCAGAGATTTCGGGGACTTCAATGGAGAACAATTTTTTGAGAAACTCAGGATGGGTCCTCGAAAGCAATACCTGGGGGCCCCTGCTCGATTTCAGCACTTCGTAGATTAATCCACGTACGGCATCCCCTTGCCTATACCGCTCTCGTCTGATTTGTTCCTTGTAGGGAACAGCGGCTTCAGCGCGCCCCAAGTTGAGAACGATGTCACCATGGCTTATCTGCTGCACAGTACCCGATTCAATGGTGCCAACCCGGCCAATAAACTCATCGTGAATCCGCTCGCGTTCAGCTTCGCGGACGCGCTGGATAAGGATCTGCTTGGCTGTTTGAATAGCATTGCGACCAAAGTCAGAAAAATCGAGCTTGTGTTTCAAAACAGACCCCAATTCGGCCTTGGAATCTATATCTTGAGCATCTTCAAGCAGCAACTCCATTGACGGCTCAACCACCTCTTCGACAACTGTCATTCTAGCGAAGACTTCCATTTTTCCTTGTACGGGATCAATTTCGACCTCGTAATTCTCTGTATTGCCGTAACGCCTTTTAGCCGCGGAGACCAGAGCATCAGCAAGGGTCTGTATGACTAGTTCTCGGTCGACATTCTTTTCGCGGGCAATTTGGCCCAGAGCTTCGACAATGCTCGGGTTATTCATATCTTGTCGTTGACCTTTTTCTAAAATTCAGGTTCTATGTTTGCTTTGGCGATTTCAGATCGGGCAACTGTTAAAGTATCACTATTGGATTCAAGCTTGATGAGTTCGTCATCACAGACGAGCAATCGCCCTTTGACCACCTGTCCCGATTTGAGCTTAGCTTTGAGCAATCGACCACTTGCCCTGGCATAGTCACTATTGGACACCAAGGGGCGATCCAAACCTGGCGATGTAACCTCAAGACGATAGCGTCCGGAAATTGGATCTTCAACGTCGAGTAAGTCTGCCACTTCTCGGCTAATCGACTCGCAAAGAGCAAGCGAAACCCCTCCCTCGTCGTAAACCAGCAATTTGACGAGCTCATTGCCACGAGCCCCCTTAATTTCGACATCGACCAATTCGGCTCTATGCCCATTAACCAGAGGCTCGAGAAGAACGACGAGACCGGCCCTTAATTCGACTTTATCTAGAGCAGAAATAAGCGACTTTCCCCCCATTAAGCAAAAAGCGGGCAAAATGCCCACTTATCCTTATAAAATATGGAATTATGCGAATTTAGGCAAGATCGACTTATATATCGATCTAAATGATATTCGCAACACTCTTTTACCCTGTGATTTAGAGAAGTTTTAGAATAGCTTTCAATTCATTTTTTGCTTCTTCAACCACCGCCTTAAATTCTGCATTGCTCCCCCCATCGCCCCCTCTTGGCTCTTCGGTTTTGCCACTTACGGGTTTCTTCTCAATGTCTTTTGTCCGATACTCTTGATCTAGCAAAAGAGCAATTTGAGAGCCTATATGTCTCAGTAATTCAGGTTCGTTGCTAAGTTTTTTCTTGACCCCCTGCGTGGTATAACGTTCCTCGTAGAGGAATTTTTTAATTAAGAGGATTATCCCAATATCTCGTTCCCGATAAGCTCTATTTTTTCCCCTTGCCCTCCGCGGTCTTAGACAGGGGAATTCTTTTTCCCAAGCCCGGAGAGTATAGGGTTGTAAATCTGTAAGTTCGGCGACTTCGCTAATGCTGTAATACAGCTTGGTTCCCAGTGGATTATTCACGTGCTAGCTCCGGTATCACCTTTTCGTTTACGCCAGACTATCCGTAAAGGAGTCCCTTCAAAATCAAACTCGCTCCTAAGCCGATTTTCTATATGGCGACGATAATTACCCGGCACTTCTTTGGGTAGATTAGTAAAGATGGTAAATGCGGGAGGCTTCGTCGCATATTGCGTTGCGTAGAGCAAGCGAATACTCCGCCCCTCGTGAGTCGTGGGATACTCTGTTGACAATTGTTGGATAATTTGGTTTAAACGCGCCGTAGGTATTCTAGTTTGTCGCTTTATGCCCACTTCTGAAACTACTTCAAGACACTTTTGAACTCTCCGCCCTGTTAATCCCGACATGCACAAGACTGGGTAATCACGTAAAAAGGGGTATCGGCGGCGAATCTCCTGCCGACACTCTTCCACATCCATTCCCTCAACCAAATCCCACTTATTTACCGCAACTACCAATCCACAACCCGCCTCCAAGACTTGCTCCATAATTCGAGCATCCTGCATGACCCACCCCTCCGAACCATCTAAGAGCACAACCGCAACATCAGCTCTATCAATACTATTCGAAGCCCTACGACCACTATAAAACTCAACATCATCATCTACTTTCGATCGCCGCCGCATCCCTGCAGTATCCATTAATTGGATTTGCGTATCCTTCCAAGTCAACCGCAATTGAGTCGTATCGCGAGTCGTACCCGGCTGGTCGTGCACAATAGAGACCTGATATCCTGCCAAGCGGTTTATTAGCGTTGATTTCCCGACATTCGGTCGCCCGACCAAAACCACCTTGACTCCGTCTTCCAGTTGGTCTTCTGCATAGGAAGCGGCATCTTTAAAAAGATCAACTAAGGCATCAAGTAAATTGCCTGACCGCCTTCCGGTGGCTGCCGAAACAGGAATAGCTTCCCCTAGCCCCAAACCATAGAATTCATCCAATAATTGTGTGGTTCCGACTCCATCAACCTTGTTTACGACCAAGAGAGTAGTCCTTCCCCCCTTGCGTAACATACTTCCGACCTCACGATCCAAGTCGGTCACGCCCGTGGTGCCATCACAGAGGAATAAACATATATCGGCCTCGGCAATTGCCGTCTCAGCCTGAGAGCGAACAGCGACCTCTATCGCATCTTTCGAGCCAGGAACATACCCTCCCGTATCGACGACAGTGAATCTGCGCCCCGCCCACTCAGCCTCGGCAAATATCTGATCGCGCGTAACGCCAGGCTGATCGTCTGTGATCGCCCAACGAGTACCCAATATCCGATTAAATAAAGTTGATTTTCCAACATTGGGACGCCCAACGATGGCAACGACGGGCCTCAAGCGCCCCATCAACTCGATTTGGTCTCCCGGAGGCGGGTTAATTTTTGTCATTTTTTCGCCCAACATAATACCCTAACTCATTCAACTGACGGCCTTCACCTTGCACTGCAATGCGCTGATCAGCCCAGTAGCGTTCAATCGAGCCAATTAAATCATAGTCCCCAACTGAAAGAGGGGTTCCGACAATCTCCTCTAGCTGTGGAACGGTCATATCATCCAAAGTAAGCCCATCTCCGTTTATACAATTAGGCGGCAAAAAAACTATATTTCTCATAGTTCCATCCTGGATTCTCGTCACAATATCTCGCCCTGTAAGTAAGCCGGAAACGGTAATACCTCGTCCGAAAAAATCATTATCCACAACCAAAAGGTCTACCTGGAAATTTTCAATTTCATTCAACCTGTGAACCAACGGATCCAACACACCCGCGGCCAACCGCCCCGTCACCAAGCCGATGCGGGAGAGCTTGGGAATCCCCACCGGCAAATTTCCCGATTTTGCAGACCAAGTATTGAGAAACGAGCGAACCATCCCAATACCATTCTCGAGTTGGGGAAATGCATCGTAATACGATGTTTGCGGTGGGTTCCTACCCGTTAATAAAAATAATTCGTCTGCAGCATATACGAACCGCTCGCCAAATCGCCGCTTAAAATCTGCGCCTCGGTCTTCGGCAAATGCTATATATCCCGAAGCGATTTCAGGGGTCACAGGTTTGAGCGTTACTAGTTTTTCCCTGTGATCGGTCAACCCCACGGGAACGAGCGCTACAGATCGAACGGCAGGATAAAAAACGGCTAAATCAGCAACGGTCCGTTCGAGATGCTCACCATCGTTCAAACCCGGACAAACGACCACTTGGGTATGCATTTCAATGCCGTTTTTAGCGAGTTTTGCCAAACGTTCGTTGATATCTGCCGTCTCTTTATTGCGGCCAAGAAGAACCTGTCGAAGCTCGGGGTCGGTGGCATGCACGGATATATACTGCGGGGTAAGCCCCTGGTCGATAATTCGATCAATATCCTTTTCGCTGACATTAGTCAGCGTCACATAGGAACCGTGCAGGAACGACAGCCGAAAATCATCATCCTCAAAATAGAGACTTCGCCGCATTCCCTTTGGCATTTGGTGGATAAAGCAAAAAACGCATTTGTTATTACAACTCCGCAACCGCAAATCTTCAAAAACTAAACCAAAGGTCTCACCCGCTTCGCGTTCGATATCGGCTTCATATACCTCGTCACCCCGCTCAATATCAATCTGTAAAGCTTCATCCGCGCTACTGACTTGGAAGTCGATTAAATCCCGCACATCTTCACCATTAACACGTAAAATACGATCTCCGATGCAAAATCCCGATCGATCCCCGAGGCTGCCCGGCTCGATTTCTTTAACGATAACCATTAATTTAATATTTGTAGTTGAATGCGATTAGGCGAGACTTGCACAATATATAGGTCAATGCCCTCTATACCCTTAGCTGTTATATCCCGGGCGATAGTAAAACCCGTTTCCTTGCAGCGAATATCAAACACCGCTACTCCTTTGTTATAACTGCGACGATAGATTTTCTCGACACCAGATACATGGTATGGGAAGGCATTTTCAAACTCTTCCATGCGGTCGAATTCCCCCGCAACCACCAAACGAACCAGGCGCCCAGAATACATTTTCTCACGCCAATTTTCTGCTAAGCGCGATATCAATTTCCCCGAGATCTTTTCGATGCCGTTTCGCAGGGCTTTATCCCCAGCTGATGCCAAATTGACATCGGCTCCCCTTTCACTGTGCACCAATGATGCAAATACCTCACGGGTATCTGTCCATAAGGCTTCAATCCTTATTTCGGCGGTCGCAGAGTATAAACCTAAACCCTTCAGTGAGGTCCCCGAAAAGGGCACTGCGGGGTCAGGGACCTCCCCCACTAGAGCTTCCACCCGTACGACAATGTCAGCACCTTGCTCGAAACCAACACTGGCTGCCTGAGCCAGCGATCCATCTTCGATCCTCATCGGAGCCGAAAGATTAAACCGAGCACTTTTGCGCAGTAGGTAATCTCTCAGTAAAGTTGCCGATAGATCCCTTGTGCCCTCTTTACCATATGTGTATACATCTCGCCCCATACACATTATATATGGATTCCCAGCATGGGTGATCAACAGTTCCAATGCGTCCAATCGCTTGTGTAAATTCCCAAGCTCTACGACGGCTTCAATATCAACTTGATATGTTTCCTCATCAATCAGACCATGTTTAATAATTTCATATGATCGAATATACCCATCCGTTCGACTCAGAATATGATCTTCTAATACTGAAAAATTATCCACTCGGGTTTCAGCGCTAATCAAAGTACCAACCCCCAATTCAACCGCTTCGCGCATCGCAGCCTTTTTAGCTTGGGCAAAGGCTCCGGCAAGATCTCCGGTCGCAATGTACCCCAAACCGCTAGCTTTTACCCGAGATAGCACATCGGCCTGTAGCGGTATGTATAATATGCCGAGCAGTGCGATGGCTATAGCATACAACAACATCAAAATTCCATACGGAATGAATTTTGCAATTCTCTGACCATTAACAACGCTTCAGCGCCTGAAACAGTTCGCTCTGGATAGAAATGGCCCGTGCGCTTATCCGCGGCCATAAACCCGCGTTCAGTGCTCAATGCGATAGCATTATAGGCATAAAAATCACTTCTAACATCGGGAAATCTTGACGACTCCCCCACATATCGAATACTCAGTGAACGATCCCCGCTCAGCAAGACCAATATCCCTTGGTTGACCAGGGCATAATTGGCCCTGGTCAAGGCTTGCTCGGGTTGAAACGAATGGTCTGGAAACAGTTCAAGCCCAGGAACACCGAGGGCCAGTATTTCCTCTATCCATGGCTTTGCCCAATAATTACCTATATCAATAGCTTCAGAAGGATTTGATAAACTCGCCTGATCGCCTGGAGTTTGGAAATTAGCCCCATCTTTAATGGGTCGACGCTTTAATACTAATTCTGCGAGTTTCAATTCTTCTAACAATAAAACAGCCAATTCCCCACGGCTGATTTCTTCTTTCAGGGCAATTTTTATGCCCACCCCAGTACCTGGTGCCGCCCGCTCAATCATTTGGATCTGTTCTACTTTGTGCATTGCCCTTGCAACAAAGGGACCATGATTGAGCTCAATAAGCCGGGTATATGATGCGCGAGCCAACGGTAAATTTTGAGCCTGCAGGTAGCTTTGGCCTTCAAAAAAGTAGCTTGGAGGATATTCGGGATTAACGTCCTGGGCTTTTCTATAAGCCCTGAGTGCCTCTGGAAGCCATTTATTGGCAGCTTCCCCCCTCGCAATTCCTTCTGCCGTTGCGACCCGCCCCTTGGCAATATGGGCATCGACAAAATCATTTTCCTTGTGTAGCGCCATCTCGATTTCTTTCCGAGCGCGAAAAAAATCTCCGCGTTGCATTGCTACCAAGGCAAAACCCACATAAGAACCGGGAAAATCATCCTTCAATAACCTTGCCCTTGCGAATTCTCGCTGGGCACTCATAATATCACCGCGATCAAAATTCAGTAGACCACGTTGATAGTGATTGCTCGCTGTATCAAGGGGAGACTGTTGAACTACCTGGGCTGGGCCACAAGCTACAAGTACTAGCGATAGCAGTATTAACGGCATATTTCTCATCCGAATAGTCACTGTAAATACCTTAAGCGATATCCTCAAAACAGTATCTCATTACAAAATTCCCACATCAATACAATAAGACAAATAGTTGGGAATTTATTTGGATTAAATGACATTAAAAATGCACACAAAGTCATCTCTACGAATGTACTACATGGAAATTACAATATTAAAACTTAACCCGCAACAGTAGTTGATCCTTTACTAAGACTTACATCGGGCGGTATTTATATAGCGCTAAGAAAATATGATAAAAAATCGCCCGACCTCATATATATGGCCGGACGACTATAATGTGATGCTATGGAGCGGGAGACGGGGATCGAACCCGCGACATCAAGCTTGGGAAGCTTGCGTTCTACCACTGAACTACTCCCGCAATTTTCAGTCTCATAAAATATGAGACTGCTCATACCATGTCAACATACCCCTCCCCTCCCTGTCTGTATTTCCACCCATTAACTATTCGTTGAATAACACCCTGCTTACCCAAATCTTCGACATTCAATTCCCACAAGCGACGATCCCGTCGGCACCAGGTTAATTGACGTTTTGCAAAATTCCGAGTTCTCTGCTTTATCAAGGAAATTGCCTCTTCGATTGAAATGCGCCCAGTAATATAGGCCTCTATTTCCTGGTACCCCATAGTCCCCATTGCATAGGCAGTATGACCATAGCCCATTTCAAGCAAGCTTCCCACCTCTTGCACCAACCCTTGTTCCAACATTAAATCTACTCGTGCGTTAATTCGACCATACAATTTTGCACGGTCCATAGTGAGGTTTACCATCAAGGAATGGCATCCTAGAGTAGTTGAACCTTCAGTTTTCCATAATTCACCTAAAGGCCTTCCATTCTTCAATATGATTTCTAAACACCTCATTATCCGTTGTATATCTCCGGCTTCTATTCGGTTTTGTGCTATGGGATCAATATCGCCCAATTCCTTGTATAATGGAGCGATTCCTTCGTCTTTTAGTCTTTGTTGCAAATTGTTTCTGATATCTGCACTGTCTATATCTTCATCTTCTATAAAGAATCCATCATAAACGCTTTGCCAATACAATCCGGTACCTCCCACCAATAGAGGAACCCCTCCCTTATCCCATATTTTATGAATTCTGTTTCTAGCCGCACGAGCATATTCTCCCGCACTGTATTTTTGATCAGGATTGAGCATATCTAAAAAATGATGCGGAAACCGTCCTCTCTGTTCTTGATTAACTTTGGCTGTGCCAATATTCATATATCGATAAATTTGTCGAGAATCAACAGAAAGTATTTCGGCTTTAGGCAAATATTTAGCAACATCAAGAGCGATCCCTGTTTTTCCTACTGCAGTTGCACCTGTTATTAATATTGTTGTTTTCATAATTTATTTTATACGCAATTATTTGTATGAGCTTTTGTCTTAATCTAAAACAAAAGCCCTTCCATTATCGCAGGCAATAGGTATCCGATAACGAAAGGGCTTAGCTAAACGAGCTTAAGCGATATGTGGTCGGGGTGGCCGGATTCGAACCGGCGACCCCCTGCTCCCGAAGTGAACCGAGGCTTTTCTGGTTAAATCGTAGCATTTCATAAGAACTTGTTAAATAAGCAACTACACCGATCATGACTTCGGTTTAATCCATTCTATTTTTGACTATTTCAGCCCAGTCCGTGCACAAACGGTGCACATGCTTTCTGTTTAGGCACGGCATCACTTTCTTTCCGTTTTGATTAGCCATAAACCGGTAGGGGCAAGTAAAAGCAACAGCGGAATCTCGCTTCGAAAAGGTATGTATTGTAGTGCAGTCTCCGATGTCCCAAAAGAAGGTGGACTGTATGTCTCGAGGTCAATCATTTGCCCTAATCCGTCCCCCGAAACCAAAATGTCCGTCAGGTTATTCCCATCTAAAATCGACGCGCCGCACTTTTTGCCCCCCATTCGGTAAAATACAGGTGACCGTTCGCCACATCCAATCGTTGTTGGGCGGTCTCGCCTCTCTATTTAAAGATAAATCTTACTACTTTCCACTTAACAACTCAACCGCTTATACAAGCCCTCACTCTACTGCACTGCGAATCGACTTCGGCAGCCCAGATCCCGCAGTGCGGCGACCGCGTTATCAGGCACCACTACAAGGCCATTGCCCACAGGTGCCGGCTAACCCACTGCCCATCAGCGCACGATGGGCCTCACCACTCGGCTGTTTGAACAGAGGTGGCTAACGCGCTCCCAATCAACACCGCAACCACTTTGTACTGGACAAATGTAATACATTGCAGTTTTTTGCATCTTGCATGACTCTACATGTAGGTATTTAGCCCTGTTGGTCTTCAAAATATTTACCGATTTTTGCCCAACAATCAATTCCATAATGTGTGCCGCCTCAGCAACGGATGTAAGAGGTCGCCAGAGATGCCAGAGGATGATGTATTATGCAGACAGAATCTCAGAGCGCCGCCGGTCAGGTAGAAGAAGCCCGAACGGCCACGACAGCTCCCCTTGATGCTGCACAAATGCAAGCCTTCGAGGACGACGGCGCAGTGCTGGTGGACCTGCGCCTCAAGCCCGACCAGTTGGACAGGGCTGAGGCCGCGTGGGATCGCCACGCTAAGGGGGACGATCCTGGGCAGGGCAACATACTTGAAGACCAGGATTACGTGGAGCTGATCTCGGCGCCGGTGTTCGAGGAGATCGCCAAGCAGGTGCTGCGCAGTGACAAAGTCTTCATCCTTGAGACGGGGCGCGCGGGAACGGGGATCGATCGCGCGGAGACGAACGAGATGGCCCAGCGCAACGACTGGCCGGAGAAGCACGGGATCCGGTCGGAGTGGGCCAATTCCATGCACACGGATGTGCAAGTGACGACCGAGGACTTCGAGGCGACGCCGCGGCGTGAGCACCTGGCCATCTGGTTCTGGCTGAACGACGTGCCCGCCGAGCGCGCCGCGATGCGAGTGCTCAAGGGCAGTCACAAACGGCTGGGCGCGCACTGGCAGGAGATGCAGCAGCGCTGGAAGGCGAACCCGAACTCGCCGCTGCCGGTGCGGCATGGGCCGCGCTGGGAGGCCGAAGGCGAGCCCGACGCCCGCTGGTTCGCAGCGCTGGAGCCCACCGCCATGGCCGCGCCCCGCGGCTACGCCCAAGTCTTCTCGCAGTCTCTTCTCCACGCCGGTTGGCACTCGGAGGACACCGAGCCGCGCAAGGGATTCCATATCTCGTGGGTCGCCGATGGAGTAAGCATCGGAGGGATGCGCTTCAACGACCAAAGCGGGCGGATCGACGGCGTGCGCCAGCGGAGCGCGGAGTTGCGGCAGGTGATGGACCCGGATCGGCGGCACGTGGCGATGGAGAACAGCACGCTCGAGCGGCTGGTGGTCCTGTGGGAGGAGGAGTGGCCGCCAACACTGCGAGAGCGCTTCCGGCTCTGATTGGGTAGCCAATGTGCCAATTTAGTCACATATCTATATGTATCTGACCGGAACCTGAAAATTGGCCCAGTTAGAGGGTCAGTGTTTCGGTTTTTATAAAAGCCGCTAGGCTCAGATAATCCCGCCGACTATGGGGTGTTCGCTCGCAGATGGTGAACATTTGGTGCACATTGAGATAATTGGGAGTGCGAACCTATAAAAAAGTCCTTGCAAGTTGAAAATTTGCAAGGACTTAATAGTGGTCGGGGTGGCCGGATTCGAACCGGCGACCCCCTGCTCCCGAAGCAGGTGCGCTAGCCGGGCTGCGCTACACCCCGTTCACATTTGACATACAAAGGCTACAAGCCCCTAGGGACTCATAGCCCTTAAAGAATGGTCGGGGTGACTGGATTCGAACCAGCGACCTCTTCAACCCCAATGAAGCGCGCTAGCCGGGCTGCGCCACACCCCGACCTATGAATGCCGACCAAAATTTGAAGAAGGAATGGTGAGCTAGCCAGGATTCGAACCTGGGACCCCCGGTTCCGGAAACCGGTGCTCTATCCAGCTGAGCTACTAACCCATTCGCTTAGATAGTCTTCTTCTTATGACGATTCTTACGCAGACGTTTCTTACGCTTGTGAGTAGCGATCTTATGCCGCTTTCTCTTCTTGCCACACGGCATCCTTCTTCTCCCCTGGACCTTTGTCCTTTAAATTTTTATTCTCGACTCGTGCCCGCAACTCTTTTGATGCCTTAAAAGTTGGGGCTTTTCGGCTATCTATTTTTACTTCGGATCCCGTCCTAGGGTTTCGGCCCGTCCGAGGCGCTCTTTCGACCACCTTAAAGGTGCCAAAACCGCGAATTTCTATATGATCCCCACGTTCCAATGCCTCTATTACAGACTCGATGAAGCCATCAACGACAGCCGCAGTATCCGTCTTAGTTAACCCAGTCCCCTGGGCGATAAGACGCACAATATCAGCTTTCGTCAAGACCTTCCTCCCTCGACCTAAAAGGCACTTTAAAAG
>LWDU01036228.1_pt1 | contig 29393 bp, 21 predicted proteins | sample 727161 | NCBI WGS metagenome assembly LWDU01 (sample SAMN04566230, study PRJNA314399) | hydrothermal vent metagenome | isolation source: deep sea hydrothermal plume seawater | place: Mexico: Gulf of California, Guaymas Basin | collected 2004-07-11
CTTCGGTTTCGCCCACGTACTTGCTGCGGAAGTTTTTCAACTTCACGCACGGAATTCCGATGGAACCAGCGTAGCATTCGGCCAGAAATGTTTTGCCCGTGCCGACCGGACCACAGATCAGGTAGCCCATGGGCGCCGCGTCGGAATTGCCGTCACTGATCAGCTGAGCATCCTGGCGGAGTCGACGGCAGCCCGCTGTGTGCCCCACGACCAGGTCAAGCGTGTGTTTCGGTTCGACGAATTCCAGAAAGCCTCCGCACTGTCGTTCAATGGCCGTCTTCTTCAGCGTGCGGAACTGCTTACTGGTCGCACCACCCGATCGGGACGTTTGAGACAGCAGATGTTCAAGACTCAGCAGACTCAAACCGTTGGAGTTACTCACGAGCTGCTTTGCGGTCAGTCGGTCAGCACCGTCGCCGCTGGCAATCTTACCTGCTCTGGCATCCACGAATCGCTGGCGGGCCGCTTCGTCCGGCATGGGCACTTCGATCGTCGCGACATGCGGACTCTGCGCCAGTCGATCGTTAACATCGGAAAGATTTTCAGACACCAGGCAAAAGGCCATGTTGACACGGCGGATGTACGGGTTGCGTGCCCAGCCCAGAAACCGCACCACGCGGGATGCGATCGATCCGGAAATCTGCACGGCTTCACCGGGAGGCACCAGATACTGGCCGTAGTCGAATACCACGGCCAGCCGTTTTCGCTTTTCAGGATCGTCCTCCACCAGGTATCGCTCGATCATTTGATCCAGCGTCAGCAGAATGTCGTCCGGCTTGCGAGACCAGTTTCGATAATGTCCAAACAGTCCGGTCAGGTCACGCATCATTGCCTGATGACGCTCGCTGTCCCTGCCCGCCAGCGCCTGCAGCCCTTTGCTGAGGTTGTGCTGCAGAACGATGTCCCAGCGACCAAACAGGTATTCGCCGAGAAACTCCGTAACGCTCAGGAACTCGGTTTTACTGCCATCATCGCACGGCACCAGATCGTGAACGTTGCCGTGCAAAATGAAGAAACAGGAAGTCCCGGAAAAGTACAACTCCGCAATCTGCCGCGCCCAGCTCGGATACCAGTCCGGCAAGTCAAGATTGACGGCTTGTTCTTGGTGTTCTGACATGCGGTACGTTTTGGTTGGGTTGAAGGCAGCGAAGGGGGGACCGTCTTAACGGCGAAGCAGAGCTTCGGGGATATGCGTTCCCAAACCGGAGTTTGGGAACGAGCTTAAGAACCTGGCCAATCCGTTGGCCGTCGGCACCGTCTCAGTTCGTTTCCGTCTGCCTTTGAGCGGGACCGAGATCTTTCGCTTCCTCGCCAACATTCGCGGTCTGTGGCGTGATCATGCCCAACTCCATTTCAAACTGCCGCAGGGCATCTTCGGCCATGGCGGATTCGGCAGCCGCTTCACGTTCGATTTCTTCTATACCCTGTTCAGAGAGGTCAGAAGCAACCCTTGCTTTCGCGCGGTTCGTATCGATCTTGTCCTGCAGGACAGATTCGATCTGACCAAGATCGGTCGTGATATTAAACTCGAAAGTCCCTGCGAGTTCTGAAAGTTCTGCTTCGGCACGGCTCATCTTGATTTCGGCATCGTATTTCTTGATCTTCTCTTTGATCTCGCCGACTGTCTTGGTTGCCCTTTTGATTTTATTGACGTTATTGTCGTACGCGTTTTCGTGCATTTCGAGCTGACCGACATTTTCGGCCATTTCGTTTTTGGCCTTCTGAAGTTCTAACGCGAACCTTGAGGCGGTCTCACGATCACCGGCCTGCAGGTACGACTTCACCTTGGCTTCCAGCTGAATCACATGCTTCTTGTCGCCGTCGACCTGCCGTCCGACCCGTTCAACAAGGGCGCGGTACTGAGCCAGGCCTTCACGTCCGGACTTCAGCTGCTCGACAGCCTGGTCATATTCGTATTGCATCTGTGCAATCGGGTCGGCTGTCCAGAAAAAGTTGGCCAGCTTGTTCACTTGAGCCCTAAATGCATGCCAGAGTTTGCCAATGATCATCAGACCGCTTCCTCATCTTGTTGTTTGAAACGTCTCGCAGCAGAGCTGCTTTCATTCTGTGCCAATTTTGCCCCGTTCCGAATCCACTCCGCGAGTTATGGTGAACCACCCGTGCTGCGGTGTCTTCGGAGAACGCTCGGCTTCATGACCAGACGCAACGCACACCGCCCCCGCCTGGGTCAATAAATCTCACCGAACCGCATGCTTATATCCTACAAACCGTCATTCTGACTTCCAACCAGCGTCAAGTTGAGTGTTCACATCTCGTGAATATGAGTCACCTCTGGCTGCAGTCGCGGCTTGTTTTGCGTGGCTTATCGTGCTACATCAGTCGCGGCAACTGGTTAACGGACGATGATGGTTGACGTTATGTTGTCAAATCCGGATGCTGTTGAGGCATGGTCGTTATGAACATACCGGTTTAGAAACCTCACAGACTGCCTCCGCCGGTCAACCATTTTCAATGGCATCATCGCAAATCCAGCCCGGCCTTCTGCGGAAGATGACCGTCCGCAAGGTTTTAGAGTCCCTGCAGACGCACGGACCGCTTTCGCGAGCCGATCTCACACGGGACACAGGCATCAGTGCGCCAACCGTGTCGAAGGTGATCGTGGACCTGCTGGATTCCGGACTGCTGGAAGAAGGTGCCGCACCCGACAACGCCGTCGGTCGACCAGGAAAGAAGATACAGCTCGCCCGTGACCGGGCACAGGTCATTGGTGTTGTCCTGGATCAGCACACGTCCGTTGTGCTGGCGGCGTCGCTGGATGGCCAGATCGATAAGGGAAGAATATCCACCTTTGCCACGCCAGGGACCTACGATGGGCTGTTGGACCAGTTGACTGCGGTCGTGCAGGGACTCGATGGAGACACGACCAGCCAGACGTTGGGTGTGGGCATCAGTACTCCGGGGCTGGTCGATGAAGCACACGAACGCTGTCTGTTCTCACCCAACCTGCAGATCATCAATCATCAGACTCCGGCTGCGGATCTGACGCAGCGAACCGGGCTTGAAGCCACCTGTTTTCAGGAAACCAGGGCTTTGTGTCTGGCAGAGCGGCTGTACGGAAATGCTCGCGGGCTGGAGGACTTCGCCATGATGGACATGTCGACCGGACTTGGGCTGGGTGTCTTCAGTGGCGGCGAACTTCTGCGGGGACATAACGGACTGGCTGGTGAACTTGGCCACATTACGGTCGACCCAACCGGAAAACTGTGCGGCTGTGGCAACCATGGTTGCCTGGAAACTGTAGCCACCGATTCCGCGCTGACGGCCATGCTGTCTGAACGCCTGAATCAGAAGTTCACGATCGACGACATTATTTCTCAGTTGAGGAATGGTCAGATTCAGGCGCCCGATGAAATCAACCGCGTATGCGAATATCTTTCGATCGCCGTTGCTGCAGCCATCAATCTGTTCAACCCGGCAACCTTGTTCCTGTATGGCCGTTTTCTTTCGATCAACGCTGCCATTCCCGAACAGGTTGTGCGAATGGCCCAGCGCCGCACTTTGGGGCCGACGTTCGAACAGTGTTCTGTTCAGATGGCTGTCACAAACAAGCAGCAGGGGGCGGTCGCCGCTATTGTGCATCACCTGACACGTTCCGCCGGCCCACGCATGGCCGAGTAGCCGGCGTGTTTCTTCTCTCAGTTCTGAATTGTCGTTCGGAATACAGTGGCCCGCTCCGAAGACGCGTACAAAACACTTTACGATCATGGGAATGAATTCTGATTTACTCCGGCAATGCTGGTTTCTCGGCGGTCCGACGGCGGGCGGAAAAACGGCCACAGCGCTGGCGTTGGCTGAATTGCTTGATGCCGAAATCGTGTCCATGGATTCCATGGCCGTCTATCGCCGAATGGACATTGGTACGGCTAAGCCAACGCAGAGCGAGCAGGCCCAGGTGCCACATCATCTGATCGATATTGTGGAGCCGCACGAAGAATTCAGCGTCTCTGACTATGTTCAGCACGCGGCCCGGGTGACGGGCGACATCCTGGCGCGTGGTCGGACACCGTTGTTTGTCGGCGGCACGGGTTTGTACCTGCGATCAATGTTGCGTGGAGTGTTCGAGGGCCCCGACGCCGACTGGGATCTGCGCGGAGAACTCGAACGTCAGGCGAAAGAAAATGGCAACGACTGGTTACTGGAAGAGTTGCGAAAGGTAGACGCGCCGACGGCAGCAAGACTGCATCCGAACGACGTACGCCGAGTCATCCGGGCAATTGAGGTGTATCGCATCACGGGGCAGCCGCTATCCGGTCAGCACGACCACACGCCTTTGCCGAAAGATGAACAGCCAGCTGCCGTATTCTGGCTTCATCCACCCCGTGCATGGCTGCACGAACGAGTCAATCGTCGAGTTGATCTGATGATGGATCAGGGGCTGCTGGACGAAACAAAGCAGTTACTGGCGAACAATCCGCCTCCGGGCCGCACCGCCAGACAAGCCCTGGGCTATCGCGAATTGATCGAACATCTGGAACAGGACGTGCCGCTGGACGCTGCCGTCAATCAGATTAAGACGGGGACTCGGCAGTTTGCCAAACGGCAACACACGTGGTTTCGCAATCTGGAGGAGTGCCAGAGCGTTTCGATCACAGGAACGGAATCGCCGAGTGATGTTGCCGAAATGTTGTTACGTCTCTCAGCGGCTGACTGTGACTAGTGCGTCGTCAAGCTTCCGGGGCTGGTTCGTTTAACGGCAAGCCGTAGGCGACTTCGATTTGGCCCGAAAAACCGACGCCTCCGGCTTGCCGTTAGACGAATCCGCATGAAGCGCAACCCCCCCCCTGTTTTTAGTCAACAAATGGCGAAAGGCAGGATCGCTGGGTGACCCATCAGGTGATTCAGTGCCACAAACCAGAATTACGTCCTTGAGATTTGCGGTTCCATCGGTTCCAATTAAGATCCCGCCTGAACGGAGGCTGTTTGTCTCAAAGCGTTCACCATTTCCCACCTTTACCGATTGCAGGGAACTACCCCATGAGCGACGCAGAAGCGCCGGCCCCATCGGCGTCCGCCGACCCGCCAGCTGTTGATCCACCTGGTCGTCGAGAGTTGCTGGCCGCAGTGCTTAGTTTTCTGCTGGGCGTAGTGCCGGCAGCTATCGGTGGACTGTTTTTTCTGGATCCCATTCTGCGTCGCAAAACGGATAGCGGTTCAGGCGCTGGTGATCAGACGATGGATGGGTTCGTTAAACTCGACATCACGCCCGAGAATCTTGTCGAAGAAGGGGCACCTGTTGCATCCACCGTCATCGCGGATCTGGACGACGCATGGAATCGGTTCAAAGACGTGCCCATTGGCAGTATCTGGCTGCGAAGACAACAAGGTGGCGAGATTGTCGCGTTTAATTCGATCTGCCCGCACCTGGGTTGTTCCATTAATTATCGTCGCGGCGAAAACGACTTTCACTGTCCGTGCCATGCCAGTTCCTTCGATCTGGATGGTGCGACAGCAAACGATACTCCTCCCCGAGACATGGACAGTCTGGAGATCGTCGTTGCGACCGACGGGCGCCCTGATCCGAACGGTACAGAACTGTGGGTGAAGTATCAGAACTTCCGTCGAGGCACGCCGGAAAAGAAACCGATCTAACGATGTGGATGCCCAGGACCATTCCGACTGACGCTCGGAATGGCATTCATCCTCAGGGGCGCGGCAGATGCCCGGCCACACGAAAGTATAATTATGAAGGCTCTTATCGACTGGTTTGATGACCGCACGGGCTTCAAGGAGCTGATGCATGAAGCTCTCTATGAACGTGTGCCCGGAGGAGCTCGCTGGCGCTATGTCTGGGGCAGCACTCTGGTCTTTACGTTCACGTTGCAGGTGATCACCGGGTTCATGCTGTGGTCGGCGTACAGCCCCAGCACTCGTACGGCGTGGGAAAGCGTCTATTACATTCAGCACGAACTCACATTGGGCTTCCTTGTCCGTGGAGTTCATCACTTCGCTGCTCAGGCGATGGTGGTGTTGATGGCCATTCATCTGATTCAGGTCGTGATCGACGGAGCCTATAAGGCGCCGCGAGAATTGAACTTCTGGATGGGGCTTGTGCTGCTGCAAATCGTGCTGGGTCTGTCATTGACCGGCTATCTGTTGCCGTGGGACCAGAAGGGCTACTACGCAACTCAGGTGACGACCAACATCATGAGCGCTACGCCCATTGTTGGTGATCAGATACAGACGCTGGCTCAGGGAGGCACTGAGTATGGTCACCTGACGCTGACGCGATTCTTCGCCATGCACGCTGGCATCCTGCCCACTCTGTTGGTCGCATTTCTGGCTGTGCATATCTACGTCTTCCGTCGCCACGGACTCACGGTTCACGACGAAAACCATGCTCCGGAAACGACGTTCTGGCCGGATCAGGTACTCAAGGATGCGGTCGCCTGTCTGGTCGTTCTGGCCGTGGTAATGCTGCTGGCCATCTTCAAAGGCGTGGAACTGAGTGCGCCGGCCGATCCGTCGGTGAAGTTTGATGCGGCCCGTCCGGAATGGTACTTCCTGTTTCTGTTCCGCTTCCTGCATTTTGAAGTGGTCAATAAACTGGGAGTTACCTTTGGTGCCATCATTGTGCCGGGCATCATCATGGGCGTCGTCGCGATGATGCCGCTGACTCATAAATATCTGGGTGAATTCGGCCACACGCTGAACAAGTCGTTCACGTGGCTTTTGGGGGCTGCCATCGTAGTGTTAACGGCGATGGCCATCATCGAAGATCGCGAAGACGAGTCACACCAGGCAGCTCTGGCAGAAGCTCACCGCGACGGGGCCCGAGCACTCGAATTGGCAGCCGGGCCGGATCGGATTCCTGTCGACGGCGCTGTGGAACTGTTGCGGCGAGACCCTTTCACTCAGGGGCCTCGACTGTTTGCAAAACACTGCTCCGCCTGCCATCGATACAACGGGCATGACGGACGCGGCACGATGGTTGTGGACAAGGCAGGGATTGCTGCTCCAACGGCCGCGGACCTGGGCGGCTTCGGCAGTCGCGACTGGATGCGTTCTGTCGTGGTTGATTATGCGAATCATTTCAGTTGGCAAAAGAACGCGACATGGTTCAAAGACGCTCAGAAAGCCGAAGCTGCGGGTGAAGACGTCACTTATTTGAATCCTGATGATTCCGAGATGGCCTCGTGGGCAGACGCTGATTCATTAAGGTCTGCCGACAACGCAGACAATCTGACCGCATTGGTCGAGTTCCTCTACTCAGAAGCAGATGCTGGCTATAAGCCGCTGGATGCAGACGAACGTGCAGCCTTCAGCAACCCACTTGCCGCCGATCCGGCTTTGGTGGGTACAGGGCGAGCGGTCGCTACAGAAGGCGCGTGGGCCGGCGACCTGCAGGGTTCGTCGTGTGTCGATTGCCATACGTCGATCGGTGAGGATTTCGTTGCCGTCAGCGACGACGATGCGGATGGCTATCCGACGCTGGCGAAGTACGGCTCTGCAGTGTGGCTGAAAGACTTCATCCGGAACCCCGGAGCCGCCCGACACTATGGTGAGAAAAACCAGATGCCTGCCTATTCGCCTCAACAGCTGAGAGACGATGAGCTTGATCTGCTGGTCCGTTGGATGACAGGCGATTACCTGCCGTCAGAAGTACATGATTACGAAAATCGTCTCGAGGACCTGTCCGGTTCGCTGCCGACATCGTCCAGCGCTGGCAGCTCTGCGCCGACCGCTGCTGAGGAATAGCAACGGTACGGAAATTGGTATTGTGGACGATTCACAGGAAGATCGCGAAATGACGACGTTGCTCTTACGGTTTCGCAGCAGGGCGCTTGTTCTGCTTTTCATGTTGCCGATTTTCGCGGGTGCCGTTTCTGCTGAGGAGTGGTTCGACAAGAAGTCGGAATGGCACGGCTTCGATCGATTGCACTTCACAATCGCGGAACGAGCCGCGTACGTTGTCGTGCCGAAGGAAGCAGCCCAGGGAAATCCGTGGGTCTGGCGAGCTCGGTTTCCGGACTATCACTTTGAAATGGATGTGGAACTTCTGAACCACGGCTTCCATATCGCTTACGTTGACGTTGGGGGGATGTTCGGAAACTCCAGGGCGATGAATATTGGCGACCAGTTCTATTCGTTCATGACGAAGGAACGGGGTCTCGCAGCACGTCCCGCCCTTGAAGGCGTCAGCCGCGGCGGATTGTTCGTATACAACTGGACGGCTCGACACCCGGAACATGTCGCCGGCATTTACTGCGACACTCCGGTACTGGATTTCAAAAGCTGGCCCGCCGGCAAGGGCAGGGGGATCGGATCCGCTGGAGCATGGCAGCAGTGTCTTGCGGCGTATGCGTTAACCGAAGAACAAGCCCTGAGTTTTTCGAACAATCCGATCGACCACGCAGCGATTATTGCAAAGCATAAGATTCCCGTGCTGCACATCGTGTCTGAGAACGACGTTGTTGTGCCCCCCGCCGAGAACACCTATCTGTTGCAGGCCCGGCTCAAAGAACTGGGACACGACATGCCGGTCGTCTCAGTTCCACTGGGCACAGAAAAAAGCCACGGCCACCATTTCACTCATCCGGCGCAGGACCGGGTTGTGAAGTTCATTCGACGACATGTAGAGTAATGCGCTTCGGGGAAAGGTTTTTCTTATAGTCTTCAGGCGTTAGTTTCCGACATCGCGAACCGGTCTCTCTACGTCTGAGACGGGAAATCGAGTGCGAGTACGGGAGTGGGGCGAGCGAATCCATCGGCTGCAGAAAGGCATTGGTCTACGAAACGGCGGATCGGAGATCACGGAAAGTCATCATGTTAACAGGCCGGTATAGATGCTGCGGGCGAACGGTCGCTTATCGGGGCGACTACTGCCTGTCCTGCGATTGTCACACCGTGTCGGAACAAAATCGCACTTTGGATATCTTGCACGTTTACTTCCTTCCGATCCTGCCACTTGGGTTTCGAAAACACTGGCACTGCACGAAATGTAAGAACGATCCACATGCCCGCGTTCAGACGTCGAATGAATTTAAGATTCTGGGCGTCATGGCGTTCTCCGCACTTGCAGTCCTCTCCTGGCTGATTCCAATGGAACAGCCCGATGACGTTGCTGTCGTCTGGACAATGCACATCGGTGGAATTTGCGTGGCTTCGGTATTCGCGATCTCAGTTCTGGTCCACAAACCGAGTCTGACGCAGCAGGAAAAGATGGGCGAGATTCCGCGATTCTCGCCAGAAAACTGTCTTGTTTGTGGCGAGGAGCTCGACGACAGCTCGCGCGAGTGCGTGCAGTGCCGTGTCGAATACCTGTAGACGCGGGAGAGTTGATACCGCTATTCCGCCTGAATTCGGTACAACGCTTTTTCGGTGCGAAGAATCAGGGCGTTGCCTGCGACGGCTGGTGATGCCATGAAACCGTCGTCGAGACGGTTTTTCGCGAGTTCATTGAGTTCCGGCCCCTCGGCCAGAACTGTTGTGCCGCCATTCTGCCCGAAGAAGTAAATGCGGCCCGCGGCGTACAGCGGCGACGCACTGAAGTCGCCGGTCAGCCGAGCCTTCCAGATTTCCGAACCGTCAGCAGCGTTCAGGCATGCGGCGATGCCATTGTCAGTGACGGTGTACAGATGGCCCTTGATGATCAGCATGGACGGCTTCTTGGGAGCCTGTTTGTCGGATGTCCATTTTGTGTGTGATTCGGTGACATCACCATCGCCGCTGTAATCCACGGCCAGGATTCGGGGGTGAGCAAAGCTGGTGGAGATATATACGATTCCGTCTTCCGCCACGGGGCGCGGTATCGTTGAAAAGCCAAGCTTGCCGTAGTTCACTTTCCAGACTTCGCGGCCGTCACGAGCATCGTAGCCGTACACCCAGTTCGCGGCAGGCGAAACAACGATGGGGCGGCCATTTGATTCCACCACCAGTGGTGTCCCGAATGCTTTCTGCAATTCGGGCTTGGGATTCATTTCGCCCGATCGGCTGGTTCGCCACCGGACCTTGCCGGTATGTCGATCAAAAGCTGCCAGAAACTGAGCGTCCGTGCCGTCGAAGTGCACAATCAACAGGTCGCGCCAGACGACCGGTGAACTGCCCGGCCCGGTCTGGTGATCGATATGAACAGCGTCATTCGTCCAGACCGTTTTTCCCGTGGTGCGATTTAAACACGCTGTGCCGTACGTCCCGAAGTGAAAGTAGACCATGTCGCCGGCAATCACCGGAGTTGGTGATGCGTAACTGTTCAACGCGTGTTTTGGCCCAGGCTCCGAAACCTCAAACAACGTAATCCGTTTCTCCAGCTCACCGGTCTGCAGATTGACCAGCAGAACCTGCAGCGACAACGCACCAGCCAGCTTTATGCCCTTGGGGTCCTTGAGCAGCGACAAACGTCTCTTCTCTTCCTCCTCCGAAAGTTGTTCCGTGATGGCTGTGGTCAGCCAGATCTGATCACCTGAAATCACGGGAGAAGAATGCCCCTCACCGGGGATCTCAGTCTTCCATTTGATGTTTTCCGTTTCGCTCCATGTGAGTGGCAGTTTGGTGGCAGCGGAGTGCCCCTGTCCATCGGGGCCGCGAAACTGTGGCCATTCGGCGGCACCAACCGATTGCAATGCCAGAAGGCTGAATACCAGAACGGGAATTTTCACAGTTTTTCCTCAGACGAGCAGGAGAGTACGGAACAGCGTCGACGTAGATTCTGAAAACGTCGGTCGGGCAAAGCAAGTGGGAATGACGCGCCAGTGGTCAAACGTCTGGGAGTCTTTCTTCGGATAACCCGTATTCGGCACGGATGGCCCCCCCCCAGCCGAAAAGACTCCCGACCCTCTCACCAACAACACAGCTTCGGCTGCGGCCTTAAAGAGAACGAGTGTTATTTGCGTTTCATCTGTGAAATCTGCGCAATCTGTGGACAAGGCTGCCCGCAGATGAGACTCAACCCGTGGGGCGGCAAAAACGCGACGGTTCGCATGCGTTTCGGCGTTACGGCCGATAACATGCGGCGATGGACTGGCGGCTTATCTTTACAGGAACCCAATCAATCGGCTGGACGATCTGCGTGGTTATCGCAATCGTCGCCGCGATCGTAATGTTCCTGAAGCTGCGCAAGTACGAGGCCAAACTGGTATCGCCGGGAGTCAGCCGAACTCTGCTGACACTGCGAGTTCTGGTGCTGCTGGTGCTGTTGTTGACGCTGCTGAAGCCTGTGCTGACGCGGGCCTGGGACGTCGAGCACCAGGAACGCCTGGTGATTGGCTTCGACGTGTCCGGCAGCATGGAAACTGTCGATCGACATGCTTCGCCGTCCGAAATGCTGCGCTGGGCTCAGGCGTTGGGCATGCTGGGCAACGCCAGCACGAACGAGCTGCTGGAATCGTGGATTGCTGCCTACGATGCGGGACGGCAACCGAATTGGGGCGCGTCTGCTGACGGTGCAGATACTGATTCACCGGACGACGATGATTTTGAACTGGGCGCCCTTCGGCGACAGCACGTCGAGGGCGTGTTTGCGGAATTTGAAAAAATGCCGCGGACGGAAGTCGTGCGGCGATTGCTGTTGGCGAAACCCAACGACCTGCTGGCAAAACTACAGGACCAGCAACGGGTCGACGTTCGTGTTTTTGGACTGGAACAGCAAAGTGTTTCCGCCGACCAATTGCAGGGAATTCTTGATTCGGATCGCGAAGAACTGCGGCCGGGCGGGACGGATGCGATCAGCGTCCTGACAGATGCCCTGAGCGATGATGACGGCAGCAGCATCAGCGCGATTGTGCTGCTGAGTGACGGGCGACAGACGGCGACCGTCGACGCAGCGGCCGAAGCGGCTCGACTGGGCAGCATGGGCGTCCCGGTGTACTGCGTTCCAATTGGCTCACAACTGTTGCCACGTGATCTTTCCGTGGCGTCGGTGCAGGTGCCGCAAACCGTGTTTCTGGAAGATACGGCTCAGATGCAGGCCACGTTCACGTCAACCGGTTACGTTGGTGAAGACGTCACCGTGCTGCTGAAGAAAGAAGGCAAGGTAATTGACCAACGAACAGTCACCGTGGCGGCTGGCTTCTTTGAAGTCGAATTTTCCATTCCTTCAGACGAGGCCGTCAACTTTGACTATTCCGTGTCCACCGAAGTCCAGCGCGGTGAGTTGCGAGACGACAACAACTCACGTGACTTCACGGTGTCGGTCCTGGATAACAAGGCGCGAGTTCTGCTGGTGGAAGGTGATGCACGCTGGGAATTTCGGTATCTGAAGAGTGCGTTGGAACGCGACAAGCGTGTTGAACTTTCGACGGTACTGTTCCGACAGCCTTTTTTGCAACTGTTAAACCGCACGTTCATGGACGGCGAACTGCCCGAACTGAATGCCTTCAAAGAACAATTGGCCAGTACTGACATTGTCATCGTGGGAGACGTCGGACCGTCGCAGATTGCAGAACCGGTTTTTCAGGCCATTGAAGCGGCCGTTTCAGACGAGGGCGTCACGCTGATGGTTGTGCCCGGCCGTCGCCATATGCCACACAACGTTCATTCGCCAACACTGCAGAAACTTTTACCTGTGACCAGCCCGCAGCAGCAGGTTGCCGAGCGGCGGAAGCGAACTCTGCCCGATGCACGGCCGTCAGTCTTTCGCCTGAAACCCACTTTGGAAGCGAGCGACATGACGCTGTTCAAATTCACCGACCCCGATGTCGAACAGCAAATTGGACTCGCAAATCTGGCGGGGCATCCGTGGGCGTATACGGGCAAGCCAAAAGCCATCGCGTCCGTCTGGGCGACTCTGCAGATGGAAGGTGTTGACCTTGACGCACGTAACATGGCGGCAGTGGTGCACCAGTATTACGGTTTCGGGCAGGTCGTCTGGATGGGCATCGACAGTACCTGGCGGTGGAGACTTCGAGCGGGCGATCGGTGGCATCATCGATTCTGGGGGCAGGTTGTTCGCTGGGCGGCCAGAAACAAATCTGCGGCCGGCAATGATCAGGTTCGAATGACGCTGTCCGATATCATTCTTAATGAAACTGAATCTGTCGAGGTATCGGTGAGATGGAATCCGAAGCTGGTGCCTCAGCTTGAAGACGCGACGGTGGAAGTAATCGTCGAGTCAGCCAAAGAGTCCGGTCCTGATGACACGGCCACTCCGGTCCCGTTGAGCAACGATGGTCGCCAGCCACCACAGCGATTTCAGCTGCACCCGATTCAGGGTGCTCCCGAACGCTTTAGTGTTCGGATTCCGCGTCTGGAGCCCGGCAATTACGAAGTCCGGCTCAACGTGGAGAACTCACGTATTACACTCGATCAGAGCATCGCATCCGAACTGATCGTTCAGGAACAGGTGTCGACTGAACTGGCCAACATCAGCTGCAATCGCAGTTTTCTGGAACAGATCGCAACTCTGTCCAACGGTCGCGTCCTGGAACCATGGCAATTGTCTGAACTGCCGGAACTGTTGACTCCGACAGACAACGCCGACAGTGTTATGCAGGAACAAACGCTCTGGGATCACTGGATCCTTCTGCTGCTGTTCTTCATGCTGCTGACGGCGGAATGGGTGATTCGAAAGATCAATGGTTTACCGTAGTTGATTAACCGGGCAATTCAGGCACACACTTCCCAAACAATGTTTCTTCACCTGTTGTTCACAGGTTATGATATTCGTCCAGACGTCGTTGAGGGCTGATGAACAACGAGTGGCGGCCGCCGGTCCGTGTTTCCCCCCCCTCGGTCGCTGCAAAAAACGGTGGCCGCACGACATCTGTCAAATTGTGGTAAAGCAGCAGAGTTGTCGGAGCCTGAAGCCGGCGTCGTGGCCTACAGTCTCTTCCAGATTTTCTCTTGAACGTGTTTCTCAGAACAGATCGCGCACGAACGATGGCAATTGATGGAAGTGCGGGGAACGAAGCCGGGAGCGATCTCGTGTCCGAGGAAGCGGAAGTGCTCCCAGTCGCGGCGAAACGCTCACGCAAACGTGTTCTGATCTGGATCGTGGTGGTGATCGCAGGTTGTCTTGGAACTGCGCCTGCCTATCGTTTCTGGCATGACCATCGAACTCAGCAATTCAAGGAAGGCTGTGTCCGGTGCCACGTTCCGAAACGGTCCGTCGATCGAATCACGACTCAATAACAACCAGACACCGCGAGAAGATATTGCGATGTCCAGCAAGTCGTCCTGATTGAAGTCCGCCACCGCCACCTGAAATCGGTACTGAGCAACACGGTTTGTGGGCAGTTCCCAGTTGTCAGGAAGATCCACCTGGTCCAGCTGAACGTGATCTGTCTGTTCGTCGAACAACGGCTGCGCACCTGTCCGAAGCACGAATGCCTTATATCGCCAGTCTAAGATGGTCGATGCCTCTGCAAGGGTCGTCTCATCATCGATTCTGAACGCAACGTGTTGTTGAGTACTTACCTGGATTCGATCGCCATTACTTTGCTCACCGGTCAGGGACAGAAGCAGCGTCGTCTGCCATTGTGAAGGATCTTCCGGTAATTGATGGATCGACAGGACTCGCAACCTGGATCTCGTGAACTTCGCGAAATCGCGAGTTGTCCTCATCAGCCAGTCCACGGCTGCCTGCCGAGTGCCTGGTGTGCCCAACCTGTCGTTGCGTGGTTGCCAACGCGTGACACCGGCATGTGTGACTGACGTAAGATCCGAGGCGGCCGCAAGCGTGATCACAGCATCTTCACGAAAAAACGAACGAAGCCGGTCAGCATCTCGTTCGACCACCGCAGCGCGGAAGGCGTTCCCAAATCGATTTTCAATCTCAAAGGTAATGTGTTCGGCGTCCCACACCGCGCGTTGCTTTTCCTCAGCCAACTCGACTTCAGGTTGTGTGGCCGAATTCTGAGAATCAGGTGTAGTGGCGGCAGAATGAGGTAACGCTGGTTCAGTTGCGGGCTCCGTGACCGCAGGTGCATTGTCATTCCAAAGACTCCATCCCAGTACGCACGCTCCAGTTACGATCATGCAGAAAACGAAGAAACGTCGTGTGTGAGAAAACAACATGCGATTGCTTTGCCTCGATGTAAAAAAACAGTCACTATCAGCGCGACGCATTCACTCGAATCTTTTGTACACGATCACGCTGGAAGTTCCAGACGAAAGCCAACTCACGCTGAGCAACACCAGCAAACAAAAAGTATGAACGCCGGCTGATTCTTCTTCGCTGCCAGTGTGCTGTCAGTCTCGGGATCCCGGCGTGACTTTCAATCGGACGTCTTTGCCCGCTCGTTGGACGACGATTTTCACTTCCTGGCCAATCTTCAGCGCTTCGATGGCATAAGTGTAGTCGTAGATGTTTTCGATCGATTTGCCTGCCAGCTTGACGATGATGTCGCCGCCTTTGACACCGGCTTTGTCGCAGGGGCCACCCTTTGCCACGCCTGACAGTAATACGCCTTTGACATCCGACTCGGCGTAGTCCGGAATCGTCCCCAGATATGCTCGCAGGTTGGCTCGACGCTGTCCGTCGGCCGGTTTGGTCTGCATCACATAGGCTGGCATCGATCTGCGGCTGATCAATTCGCGGCACACCAGGTTCATGAAGTGGGCCACTCGCGACAGGCCTTCGTAGTTTATTTTTTCGGGCGTATCGCCGTGGTTGCCGGTGAAGGCCGACAGGATCGGGACTCCGTGCATGAAGAACACGCTGGCGTCCGTTGGAATGTAGCTGTCGTTCTGCAGAGTAATGGGCAGACCCAACGGCACATTGGCCCGTTCAATGATTTGTTGCCAGCTGTTCGACGAACCGATTCCCTGGAGGACAAGCTTTTCCTGCATGCGGCCAACCATGTCCATGTTCAGGCAGGCTGCGATGAACAAATGCAGACCGCCCGTGTTTGGTCCGGATTCCTCTTCCTTTGTGGCGTCTGTCTCAGCATCCTTCGACGATGATTCATCGTCCTTTCCATCGGTTTCTTCAGGTTCGCTGACAGCCGAGGCATGTTGCGAGAACATGGTTTCCAGTTGCTTCACGTAATGGCTTGACCCCAGCAGACCAAGTTCTTCGCCCGACCACGCTGCGAAAATCACGTCGCGGTCTCCCTTCAGTGTTCCTGCATCTTTCGATTGCGCCATGGCTTCGGCAATCTGCAGCATCGCCGCCACACCGGACGCGTTGTCGTCAGCACCGAAGTGAATATTGCCGGCTTCGTCATCTTTCGCCAGCGAATTGGCACTGGGGCCGGCTCCCAGATGGTCGATGTGCGCACCGACGACAACAATTTCATGCGCTGGATCGTCGCTGACCTGCAGTCGTCCCAGTACGTTGCGTCCGGTTTTCTTTTCCTGCTGGATGTCGATGTTGGCCGCGATCTTCAGACCTTTGATCGGGAAGCCCATCGCCGCGTCACCTGTGTCCAGCTTCTCCTGAATTTTCTTCAGATCCTTGCCGCTGGCCTTAAACCACTCGGCGGCGACTTCATCAGTAACGCTCAATACTGTCAGGCTTGTTCCGGCCAGTGAGCCGTCAAACTGCAGCGGCACCAATTGGTTTCTCACCCCCGATGTTGGACCGCTGACCAGAATCAATCCTGTGGCCCCCATGTCGCGCGCCTTCATGGCTTTGAAGCGCAGACTGCTGAAGCTGTTCAGGTACTGTCGACGCTCGGCAGAGATTCCCTCGGGCATAAAACGAAAGCAGACGATCCACTTGTCTTTAACATCCAGATGCACGAACGAATCGTATTCCTCGAAGCCATCGCCGGCTGGTGCCTGAATGCCGTAACCGGCAAACACGACTTCTTCCGGATCGACCTTGCCCGTCCTGGAAAAGACAAGCGGTTGCCAGTCTTTTTTCAGTTCGTAAGTCCTGTCACCCACCGTCATTGAATTGTTCGGACCGGCCGAGACACCGGACGTGAATTCGAACTCCTGAAACCAGCCATCGTCGTCTCCCGCAGGCTCCAGACCCAGCGTTTCCAGATACAGGGCGACATAGTTTGTTGCCAGTTTCTCGCCCCTTGTTCCCGTCAGACGTCCCTGCAGTTGAGGCCGGCACAGGTATTCCACATGCCGCACCGCGTCCGCGGGAGCAAAGTCCGGTCGCGCGCTCGGAGCACGGCCGGTGGCGGTGCCGGCGGCGCTTGCCATCGCCTTCGCCGGTGGCGCTGTTGTTGTCGCTTCCAGGCCGAGAAGTTCGAGTGCCTGCTGATGATCCCATTCTGCCAGAAAGATCTGTGACCTACTGTTGGTCGTGCGATTGGTTGTCCAGGAAAGTTGGGTGCCATCCGGAGTGAACACCGGCAGTCCGTCAAAACCGGCCGTGTGTGAAACTCGGACGGGTTCTTTTTTTCCTGCCCGATCGACCATGTACAGCTCAAAATTCGCAAAGCCGTGTTTGTTGGTGGTGAAGATCAGGTACTGCCCCGACGGATGGTAATAGGGCGCCCAGGACATCGCCCCCAGACGCGTAATCTGCTGTTGATGCGTGCCGTCCAGATGCATCGTCATGATCTCAGCAGTGGCTCCGTTTTCCGAAAAACGTCGCCAGCAGATGCTCTTGCCGTCGGGTGCAAAGAACGGCCCGCCGTCGTATCCCGGCGATGTCGTCAGACGCCTCACGTTGCTGCCGTCCGCATTCATGAGATAGATTTCATTGGCCCACGCAGGGTCGAGTTCAAACGCTTTTTGTTGTTTGTCTGACAGCTTTTCTTCGTAGCCGGATCGGTTGGACGCGAACGCGATCAGCTTGCCATCCGGCGACCATGAACCTTCTGCGTTGTAGCCCTTCGTATTGGTGAGGTTTCGATATTCCTTTGACGCCAGGTCGTATTCGTAGATATCGAAGAAGTCGTCGTAGTCCCACGAGTAACGACGTTCCTTGCCGGATGCCCGCAGTTCGAGTTCTGCTTTCTGCTCATCCTTTGCGGCCGGGTCGTCCTGAGTAGACGCATACAGCACCTTCTTACCGTTCGGGTGAATCCACGCGCAGGTTGTTTTGCCGTGGCCCGGAGAAATCTGTTCGGTCGCTCCGGTGTCGAGATTCATCAGGTAAATCTGGAAGAACGGATTTCCGTCGAACCGTTCGCTCTGAAAGATCAGCTGCCGCCCATCCGCGCTGAAGTAACCTTCGCCAGCGCGACGACCTTCGTACGTCAGCTGTCTGGCCCGGCGGATCAGGCGACCTTCCAGTTTGGCGGCTGCAGACGGATCACTGACCGTGATGTCTTCCACCTGAGCTGCAGCGCCCACCTGTGGTACTGCAGACTTATTGGCGTTTTCATCATCGTCGCCCACAGCGGACGTCGCGGCTATCGCGATTGTTGCCAGGAAAGTTGCGAAATGGCGAGGCGGGATCGTAGCGCAGAAGTGCGGCACCGTGGTGGCTCCGGAAACAGGTGAACGAGTAACGGAAAGTCTCGGTGGCAATTATAGTTGGTGGCGGCCCGTGTGCCACTACATGTTATGCGTTGATCCAGAGCTTGCCACGTCGTTGCTGTGCAGAGCGACTGAACACCGCTAACCTACCGCCACGTTTCCACACCATTCCACCGTCATTTGTCTGTTCCATCGTGATCGTTGATTCTGTGATTCTCGCCGACAATATTGTTCCCCTGCTGGTTGGTGGCGAGGCTGCTTCGTCCGTCATTGGTCTGGTGGTGATGATCCTGGTGGGAATGGCGGCGATTTTCAAAGGCGGTGATCTGTTTACGGAAAGCTCCGTCGAGATTGCCCGGATTACTCATATTCCGCCGGTGGTCGTCGGAGCCACGATTGTCAGCATGGCGACGTCGTTTCCCGAATTCATGGTATCCCTGACCGGAACGCTGTCAGGTTCGGCGGAGTTTGCGGTCGGCAATGCGATCGGATCGTGCCTGTGCAACATCGGGTTGATTATCGGGCTGTGCGCAATTGTTCGCGGTGTACTGGCACGGCGCAGAGGGCAGCAAACAGGAATTGCGACCGGCCGGGACATGCTGGCTGGCCCTGGCATGTTCATGCTCGGCAGCTGCGTTCTGCTTTGCCTGTTCAGCCTGTTCGATGCCGGCGGCGCCATGATGATGGGGCAGCCGACGGAATTCGGTCTAAGCCGCTGGCAGGCGGCAATCCTGTTTATTGGGATGTTCTGGTACCTTGGCTATTCCATTCAGGTGGCTCGCCGAGCTCGATACGAAATGACAATCAGCAACGATGCTCAGCAGAACGCGGTGTCGACCCGGACCGCCCTGATCAAGCCAGCGGTGACGTTCCTGGTAGCGTCGACAATCGTCGTGATTGGCAGCCGTGTGCTGGTTTGCAATGGAGAAGAAATCGCGCTGCGAATGGGTGTTCCCAAGCTGGTGCTCGGGCTGACTCTGTTTGCCGTCGGCACATCATTGCCGGAACTTACGATTTCGTTGATCGCCGTCCTGAAAGGACACGAAGCCCTGGGGATCGGCAACATTATCGGATCGAACGTCCTGAACATCTGCTGGGTTCTGGCCTCCTGCGCATTGGTCAAGCCGTTGCCGATCGGTCAACAGACCATTCTGCTTGATCTGCCGGTGATGCTGTTGCTGACTGTGATGCTGCTTGCATTTCCCTGGAAGTCCGGTCGGATCACGTCGCTGGCAGGTTGCCTTGTGTTGCTGGTGTACGTCCTGCACCTCGGGTTTATCACGCTGGCGAACCCGTTTTCATAAGCATAAATGCCGATCCTGCTGCGGTGAGCATTGTTTCCATCTGATGTGGCTGAGCGGTTGAACACAACCAGGGCCCAGGTCTACGTCTCACGTAGCCGTGTTATGAAAATGCTGAAGAAGACAGTCGAACAATCGCAGTTCGATTCGCAATCTGACTGGAGGGTGACATGAAGCAGCAGCAAAGCCCGACACATTGACTTTCTCAATTAATTGAGGGCAGTCTGCCTACACCTGGATCCGCCGAATTGCTCAGCCATGTAGAAGAGTCTTCGTCCTGCCAGGAAAAGTTGCAGTCGCTGGCAGCCGACGAATCCTGGTGGCACCGAGATTCCTGCGGACTTTCTCATGTAACGACGGATACAGATGGTCTTCTGCCGACACTTACTGTCGCAGCAAACTTCGTTGAAACACTGCTGGACGCGAACGGTGCCCGACAGTTTTCCGGCGGCGACAGCGTTTCTGCTGGCGAGTTGTGGGAATCGCCTCTGCTTACTGTGATGCCTGCGCGAATCGACGACTTTGACATCGAACGTAGAATCGGACAGGGTGGCATGGGCATTGTCTTTCGTGGATTCGATCGAACTCTAAAGCGTCCGGTTGCGATTAAGGTTATGTCGCCGCATCTGGGTGCTAACGGAACTGCCAGGCAGCGATTCGCCCGTGAAGCTCAGGCCGCGGCAGCGGTCGTGCACCCTCATGTCGTTCCGATCTACCGAGTCAGCGATAACGCAGCGTGTCCATAGATTGCCATGGCTCTCATTGACGGTCGTTCGCTGCAGGAACATATGGCCAACGAAGGTTCGATGTCCGTCAAGGAAATCGTGCGGGTGGCTTCACAGATTGCCGATGGGCTCGCGGCCGCTCATCGACAGGGGCTGGTCCACCGCGACATCAAACCTGCCAGTGTTCTGATGGAAAACGACGTCAGCCGAGTCATGATTACCGACTTCGGACTGGCACGAGCGGTTGACGAAATCGCGATGACACAATCAGGCTGTCTGGCCGGAACACTGCACTACATGTTTCCGGAACAGGTGACTGATGGCGCCGTCGACCACCGAAGCGACCTTTTCAGCCTCGGTGGACTGATGTACTTTCTGGCAACAGGCCACGAACCCTTTCGTGGCGAAAATGCATTCGCGGTCATCAACAAAGTTGTCGGCGCTGCGCCTCCGTCTGTGCGGCAGTTTACTGCTGAGATTCCCGAGACACTCGATCGTATCATTGATCGGTTGCTTGAGAGGGACCCGGATGACAGAATTCAGTCTGCTCAGCAACTGCACGAATTGCTGACACAGTATCTGGCTCATCTGCAGGCACCTGAACTGCACCTGCCGCCGACGGTGGGTCTACCATATTCCAGCCACCGCCAAGCCAGGAAACGCGTTGCCGGATTTGCTGTCCTTGTAGCTGTTGGGTTAGTATGCTTTTTCGCCCTTGACGGACGTTTTCCATCAGGTTCGCAGGGCGACAGCGACAAGGCTACGCCTGCCGGAGAACAGGAGCACCATGATAAAGAGCAGCATCACGGAGAACATGAACACTCGGATTTGCCCGGCGCGGCGTGAGTCGCACAACACTGAGCACCACTAGATCAATTTACGGCGTCGCAATATTCGGAAAACGAACTTGCGAACACAACCATTTCAATTTGTCGAAGGAAAAATGATGAAACGACTTTCCCATTTTGTATTCACCATGACGCTGTCTGTCGGCGTTACGCTTTTGTTGGCAGGGTGTGCAGACAACACTGTGACGGACGAAGGTAGTTCGGGTGATTCTGCCACAGAGCACAGCGAGGAGTCGCACGAACATGAAGAAGAGGCGCACGAACATGGCGAGGGCGGCCACGAAGAGGGGCACCACGAACACGATGGCGACAAGGGTGAACACGACGACAAAGAGGGTGAACACGACGACAAAGAGGGGCATCACGACGGTGATGACGACGAGGGCCACAAGGAAGGCGACGGCCACGATAAGGATGGCGAAGATCACCACGACAAAGACGGTGATGGACACGACAAAGACGAAGAAGGTCACCAGGACAAGAAAGAAGAACACAAAGAGAAGTCACTCGAAGAGTAGCCGCTACGCCGTGTTCACGCGTCCGCGACACAAGGCCGCGTAATAACAACAGAAAGCCTGCCAGTTTGCTGGCAGGCTTTCTTTCTGGGCATCCCCATTGCTCGCGGCTGTGGGGATGTGCGTTTAAAGTCGCAGCGACGACGTAAATCGGCAACTGCGACCCCGGCTCGTGCATCAGATAATTACCAAACATGATCCGGGATGTTGATGTAGGCAGGTTTGGGAATCAGCTGACAGGCAGCCGGGGCTCCCGTTCCAATCAGGAGGTGCTGCTCCTGGGTCAGCGTCAAGCCTGTGCGGGTTGATGGCCATTCCGAGACCCGCATGTAGGGAACTCCGGTCGCCCGCTCAACAATAGGACTCCCGATGACGCGAGTTCCGGCGGAACAACCTGCAGACAAACAACCACCGACACCGACTCCATAGCCACGAAATTCACCGTAGCCACCAAAGCCGTGGCGGTGTCCGTGCAGCAGCGAGGCACCGCCTGAAATCATTCCGTGGTCGCGGTAATGACCAGCTGGATGTCCAATCGGGAAATTGGCACGGTGGCAGGTCGTACATTCCGGATTGCCGCAACTCGTCTGTGGATACAGGGGCCTGTCCCGAAGTAACTTCGCCCTGGCGCAGTCGGGACAGATGACGTCGCCGTCCGTTTGGCGACCGGCTGCGTGGTGATAGATTTTTGACACCTCGGCCGAGGGAATTGCGGCATTTGAGGTCGAGGACCCTGGCTGGCCGCCAGGCTGATCAAGGCTCCCAACTGCGGCGGAGAGAACTTTCGACTCTTCATTCTCAGCACCTTGCAGGCACGCCATACCGGTGATCAGACACAGGACCATTGTTGATCCTTTGACGACGATTTCGCCCAACAGGGTGACTCCATTCACGTCCTGCCGATTTTTTTTCAGCAGTCTCAGCATTTCAGTTCTCCATTTCTTCCACGACGTCGACCGGCATGAGAAGAATTATTGAGCCGGCAAAAGTCCGGCGGCGAATGTCAGCAACCAGCCTTGTGCCCAGAACAGGATTGTCAGCCCCAACGTGTTTCGAGGCGATCGTGAATCACATGAACAATGAGCTGATGCTCTTCCGAAGCGAGGAGGGGCAAGCCCCGTCCCGCTTCGGACGAACATTCAAGTCAGCGAACTGACTCTGCGACGGTTTTGGGAAGACCGTCAACTCCCTCTCTCTCTTGCTGTGCTCGTATCGCAATCAGCCTCAGCAGCTGTGCCTCTCTCGGTCGGACGAAACTGCACTCGGGCTCAATCGACTGCCGTCTCTCTGACCACACAATTGCTGTAACCGAAAAGATCGCTATGTCACAACGAACCGTTGCAATCCGCAGAATCTGTGCCACACAACTTATCGTTACAACCGGCATAATCGAATCTTTTTTGTAAGCTATTTATCACAAACAGGTTACACCCGGTTCAGGAGTGCTGTTCCGGGCGTCACACCAGCATTGTTGTTCAGTCTGCTTATGATGGTGCTAACGAATGTGTCAAGAATACCTAACATGCGGGCAGTCGTCGGGACGTATACGCCAGGCATTTCGGCCCAATCCTGTTTGAGTCAGGGGAACGGAGTGCGTCGTCAGGGATAATGGAGCCGCCGTCGGCTCGCCGACGCACGGCCGGAGTGCCATGGGCCAGGCGGAATTACCGGAGAATCCCGCCAAAATAGTTCATTTGCTGAACGCTGACGCCCTTCATCACGTCCTGGCGAGACGGTGCGGGCCGCCAAATCGCGTCAGCTGCTCGGATTCACAGGTTCCGGCCTCAAACAGTCCAGCCGGACCCGGTTTTCCGGCAATGAATCGGAAAGTCACTTTGATTGGCACGCAAATCGTGGTTGCGGGGCGTACAAACAAATATCCGGACGGATCGGCCATGCTGCTACGAACGGGTGTATTGTTGACCACCGTTTTTGTTCCCGATACGAGCATCACTGGAAAGATCATTGATGGCGAAGTGCCTTGTTACCGGCGGAGCCGGGTTCATTGGAAGTCACCTGACGGAGTTGCTGCTGGAAGATGGTCACGAGGTCGTCGTACTGGATAATCTCAGTACCGGCCGGGCGACAAATCTTGACGCGATCAGTGGGCATCCCAGGCTCACGATTCGGACGGGGTCGATCACCGATTCCGTTCTGCTGGCCGAGGTAGTCCACGGCGTGGAAATCATTTACCACCTTGCGGCTGCGGTTGGCGTCAAACTGGTTGCCGATGACCCGGTCCGCACGATTGAAACCAATATTTATCCCACGGAGCAATTGCTCCGGCTGGCCTCTCAGGGCAACGTCAAGAAGTTCTTTCTGGCCTCGACCAGCGAAGTTTATGGCAAGCGTCCCGGTGACGCATGGGTCGAAGACGACGACCTGCACCTGGGCCCCACCAGCCGTCCTCGATGGGCGTACGGTTGTTCAAAAGCCATTGACGAGTTTCTCGCTCTGGCGTACTACCAAAAGTACGGACTGGGTGTGACGGTTGGACGATTCTTCAACGTTGTAGGGCCCCGACAGGTCGGCAACTACGGTATGGTCGTACCGCGTTTTGTCGAATCCGCGTTGAATGGAGGTCCAGTGACCGTCTATGACGATGGGTCTCAGGTGCGCTGTTTTGGGCATGTCGAGGAAGTGACTCGATGCCTGCATGCTTTGGTGCAGGAAGACAAGGCCGTTGGCAAAGTCTTCAACATTGGCAGCGATCAGGCGATTTCCATTCTGGAACTGGCTCAGCTGGTCATCAAAAAAGTCGATCCGTCCGTCAAGGTGGAGTTCATACCGTATCGTGATGCCTATGGCGAAAATTTCGAAGACGTTCAGCGCCGCGTGCCCAATACCGACCGTCTTTATGAAGCCACGGGAATGAGGCCCACCATGACACTGGACAAAATCCTGGACGACATCATTTCGTGGAAAAAGCGGACGCTGTGAGCCGATTCGAGTTGAGTGAATTCAGAACCGGAAGGCGAACTGCAAATCGGCAAGCTCCGGAACGTGACCGAGCAGACAATCTGCGTTCGTGACTGAATTCTGGGCCTGACCCCGCCATGTGAGCGAATTTCCCTGCCGGTGGCAGACAGCAATGGCGACCGGGCAACGGGCAGTTTGATTTCAGGTAATCCTGATCGGACATGGCGGCCCTGTTGTGGAAACAGTCAAGTACGAGCGTCCGCTTCACAGTCGGTAATTCACCTTAACCTGGTACCTGGTTTGCGTTTCGGGCGAATACATCCGCCAGAGTGGCAAGGTCGAACCACGCTGCTGTCGGCCATGAAGTTTCTCACCCTGGCTGGGGCGAAGTGGAGTTGCCGTTCCCACAAGTATCAATGTTTACAACCGTTCAGTGCTGGCCCGAAGGCAGCTTTCACGGGTGAATCCGGCTCTTTTGTGCTTGAGGTGTGGTTTTTGGCCGTTTAGGATGCTTGGCGAGTGTTCTCCGATTGCGCGGACTTTCCAGCTTAACACGCCTGGGGAGCAGAATGCGTCGTTGGGCAGTGAAAACGGTTGACGCCGTTGGCAGAGCTGGATCCCCGTAAACGCCCGGACACCAACCGCCGATGGTCAGGATACGGCGAGGAGTTTAGCTACGCTTAATGCCGGTAACCTGTTGTTGAGTCGAGTTTTTGGTTCCGAGCGTTAGCTCGCACGGTCTGACGCACTGTCTTGTCGGATCGTGATATCACACTCCCGATGGTCGAAAGCATTCAGTGACCGATACTGATTGACTTTCGGAGAATGTTCATGAGTACGCTTGGTAAAATCTGTCTGTCACTCACCATCCTGCTGTTGCTGCTGGCCATGGCGCCGATCCCCGGCAAGTATGGTGGCTGGATACCCAGGTTGTTGGTTTTCCACAATCAGTGGTCTGAAAAATTGCGCGATGCCAAAGCCGGTGCCGGCGCAGCGATCGAGGCCCAGGCCACCGCGCGTCAGGAACTTTCCAAGGCGTCGACTGATATCGAGAACCAGGTGACGGGTTGGGACCGTTACTGGAACATTCCGGCGCGAGGACCGCAGGTGCCCCAGGGCGCGCCAGGGATCCAAAAGAGAAACGGACAACTGCTTCTCACAAACCTCGGCACGGACCACGGGTTGGTTATGGCCGAATTTACAGACGATAATGGTGCCCGGCAATTCGCGGTGCCTGTTGTTCACGCATTTTACGGCGGCCCTGAAGGATACACGTATGCTGGCGAATTCGTGGCGGATCCGAACAACTTGGCTGCCAACCGAGCCGTGCTGCGACCCGTGCATCCGGTGAATCCACGGGCGTGGCCTGAAAACGCCGCGTGGCGTTTGCGCGGAATGATCCCATCAGGTGCTCGAGCGAATATCGACGAACTGCACCGACGCATAAATCGAACCCGGGAATTGACGGATCGAACTCTCGCGAACATCACGCGTCAAACTGGTCTGCTGCATGCGGCCGAAGACGCACTGAACGTGCGAAAAGGCGAATTGCTGGGCAACCCGGATGGCATTGACGATCCGGGCCGTCCCGAGTTTATTGTCGGACTTCTGCAGGCCATCGAAGACTTCGAGGAAGAACGAAATCAGTTGCAGCTGGACGTTGACCATCTTCGACGATCGTTGAATGCGTCGTCGGAAGAACGAAACCAGAAACTGGAAGCGTTGACCGCTGCCGCTGCCAAACTGCCGGATTCTGCGTCCAGTACATCGCTGGAACCCGCCAAGGTGACGGGGCAGCCCGCACCCGCTAACTGACACGTCTGTCAGCGTCAGGACTGACACAACGTGAACGCCAGCCGGGTTTTTACCCGGTTGGCCCCCGCTGGTGACACGTCCGCTCAATTCCGGCCCTGTCAGCAGTCGATTCACACTGCAGGCGGCTTCCCACGGCGCAATTGCGCGCTCATAGTTTGCTTTACGGGTTTTTTGCAAATGGGCATGTACGACCGAGATGACAAACGTCCCACGGGTTCGCCGTCACCTCCCGTTGCGCCACGTCGACCATTGTCTGTTGTGGCAAAGATTATCATTGTCACCGTTGGTGTTTTTCTGCTGCAGCTGCTGACAAAACGTCCGCAGGCAGATTCGCTGGCCTTTGATTGGCTGGCCATCGAACGTGACCTGGTGTTCAGTTACGGCCAGATCTGGCGCCTGCTGACCTATGCTTTTATCCACAGCGAAACACAGTTGCTGCACATCGGCTGCAATATGCTGGGACTATTCTTTCTGGGACGAATTATTGCGCAAACCCTTGGCGAACGTGAGTTTCTGTGGGTGTATCTGACATCTGCTGTGTTTTCCGGAATTGTTCAGGTCAGTTCCATGGCCGTCTTTCGATCACCGGGACAGGACTGGGCATTGGGAGCATCCGGAGCCGTCTGTGCGGTCTTCGTTCTGTTCGCGCTCCATTACCCTAAAATGAAACTGTACTTCTTCGGGGTTCTGCCGATCGAAGCACGCTGGCTGCTGGTTGCTGCCGTGGCGTGGGACGGTCTCGGTTTTCTGGGTCTCGTTCCCAACCTGTTTGCCGGCGACGGTGCCAAGGTCGGGCATGCGGCTCATCTGGGAGGCCTTGCCTTTGGCTTCCTGTATTTTCAGTGGAACATGAACCTTTCGCGGTGGTGGGATCAATTCGCCGGACGACTGACCGAAGCTCCAAAGCCGCGGTCCAATCTCAAAGTCTATAATCCCGGCAGCCAGCCCGAAGTTGATTACTCAGCGAAGATCGACGACGTCCTGGCCAAGATCAGTGCTCATGGCGAAGCCAGCCTGACCGATCGCGAGCGACGAATCCTGACTCAGGCCAGCGAACACATGAAGAGTACGCGTTCGTAGGGCGGGCGGGGCGGCCCGCACGCCGACTCGAGCTGCCGCTCGGAAACATGTTCCCCGCTCCCGATGGTCGCTTGATGCGATGCACAACGTTTAACGGCAAGCCGCAGGCGATTGCGAGGCTCGAAACACGGTCGCCTGCGGCTTGCCGTTAAACGAGTGATGGGAAATGCCTTAAGCAGGTCAACGCCATCACAACGTGGCGCTGTCCAGCTAGAGCACTTCACTTTTTTTCGTAGCGGAAGCCGCCAAGGCTTTCGACCTGTCACTGCCGGAATTTCTGGCGAATTCCGCTACAGAACGACCGCGTGATTTTGAAAACTGCTGTAACGGTACTTTATCCGATGATGTCCTGGATCACTTGGCCGTGCACATCGGTCAGGCGGCGGTCAATACCGTTGTGCCGCACGGTCAGGCGTTTGTGATCGATCCCCAACTGATGCAGTATTGTGGCATGCACATCGTAGACCTCAGTCGGGTTGTCTCGATCCAGAGGCTTGTAGCCCCACTCGTCGGATGGCCCGTAGCTGATGCCGCCTTTGATGCCGCCGCCACACAGCCAGTTGGTGAAGACGTACGGGTTGTGGTCTCGCCCCTTGCCGCGCTGACTTGACGGCATGCGGCCAAATTCTGTTGTCCACAGGACGATCGTGTCTTCCAGCAGTCCGCGCTGCTTGAGATCCTGCAGCAGTGCAGCCGTGCCAATGGCCATTCCCGTCGCCAGCGGCTTATGGTCCCGTTCGATGTCTTCGTGGCTGTCCCAGTTACGCCGAGGAAAGCTGTTGTCGTTGCCGGACCAGATCTGAATGAACCTGACGCCTCGTTCCAGCAGACGACGAGCGACAAGGCACTTGCGGCCAAAGTACTCGGCTTCTTCCGGAATGTTAATGTGATCCGGATAGGTTGCTCCCGGATTATCCAGTCCGTACATCTGCAGTGTGTGCTGCGATTCTTTGGAAAGATCGAACGCTTCCGGAGCGCTGAACTGCATTTTTGCAGCCATTTCGTAGCTGCGAATGCGGGCTTCCAATCGCGAATCTCCGTCGCGCTGCTGTTTGTGATTTTGATTCAGTTGCTGCAGTAATTTCAGGCCGGCTTTGTCGCTGTCTGTGGTGACGTAGTCAGCATCGGGCAGCAAATCGGCGATCGGATTTTTTCGCTGCGGAAAAATGGTGGTGCCTTGAGTGCTCGCCGGCAAAAACGCCGAACCCCAGTTTTTCGGCCCGTTGCTGGCGAAGCCACGATGATCGGGCAGCACAACAAAGGTCGGCAGGTTTTCGTTCAGTGTTCCCAGTCCGTAGCTGACCCAGGCTCCCATTCCGGGAAACCCTGGCCGCTGAAATCCTGTCGCCTGCAGGTACGTCGCCTGGCTGTGAACTCCGGTCTTGCCAACCACGTTGTGCACGAAAGCGATATCGTCCACGCACTGCCCCAACGGAGCCACAACATCGCCCAGCATTTTGCCACAGTCGCCGTGCGGTTCAAACCTGAACGGTGACTTCATCCACGGACCCAGACCGTTTTGAAACGTCTCGACGTATTCACCGAAGTCCGATTTTTTGCCGTGGTGTTTTTCGAGGGCCGGTTTGTGATCCCACAGATCGATGTGACTTGCCGCCCCACCCATGAACAACTGTATGACTCGCCTGGCCTTTGCCGGATGATGCAACACATCCACAACGCCGCCGCCTGTAGTCCGCGAATCCGCACAGGCGACGTTTTCTTCAAACATCATTGTCGACGCGGCAAGACCGGCGAACCCATGTGCCGTGGTGTTCAGAAGTTGGCGTCGTGTTTGCATGGAACGAGTACTATTTCACAGTTGAAAAGTGGGGGGGCTCATCGTACCACAGATCTTTTATTTCGTATTAAAAAGAGCATCTGGAGGATGGCCTGGTGAACCCCGGAACG